>Ga0209654_1001012_pt1 | contig 24015 bp, 20 predicted proteins | sample SaaInl1SG_22_DNA_FD_184646 | JGI IMG/M metagenome (GOLD analysis project Ga0209654, IMG submission 184646) | Marine microbial communities from expanding oxygen minimum zones in the Saanich Inlet - ESP_161SG_22_DNA (SPAdes) (version 2) | ecosystem: Environmental > Aquatic > Marine > Intertidal... | reverse complement strand
CAAAAGAAAACAGCGTATATGCTTAAATATTTTTGACCAAAATAATTTCTGGGGGATTAGCTCAGTTGGCTAGAGCGTTACACTGGCAGTGTAAAGGCCATCGGTTCGAATCCGATATTCTCCACCATTTTTCTTTCACAATGTTTCTGCTTCTTTCAAAGGCTTTCATTGTCAATAACTTAACTCTTGGCTTCTTGTAAATTCTTTCAAAGTGATTCTACTTTTACCAAAAATTGTTTCACTTATGCTTCACTTAAATCAATCAAATGTTTCAGCTGAAACATTTTCGCTTAAAACCTTAACGGTTAACTTTTATCTCAAACCTCTTAAATCAAGTGTTGGGAATCATCGACTTTATATTCAAATACTCTTTAATCGAACGAAGAGCGAAATATCAACTGGCATTAGTTGTAAAAAAGAAGATTGGAATCCTAAGAAAGCACAATTCAAAAAAAGTTCCATTCATAATCATAGGCTAGCAGTGATTAAAGAAAAAATTATAAGAGCAAAACACAAATTAGACGATTCGAATAAACCTTACAATGCAAGAGATATAAAGAAACTGGTAATTGGTCCTAAGGAGACCCCCAAGAAAATATTATCTTATATTGATAACTATATCTCACAAAAAGAGGATTCAGGTCATACTGCTATTGCTTCATTAAAATTATATCGAAAAACAGGATATTATTTAGAGGAGTTTTTAGTATCTATCGACAAAAAAAATATGTCGATAAAGTCTTTTACGCTATCATTGATTTCGTCTTGGGATGATTTCTTAAAAGAAGTTGTCTGGAATGACAAAGGAGATAAACTCGGGGTGACAACTATTAATAAACATCATACAAGATTGAAAACAATTTTCAATTATGCAATCAATAGAGATGATCTTGACAGAAACCCATATAACAACTTTAGACTCTCCTTTCCTCCTGCAAATAGAGAATATTTGACACGAGAAGAAGTCGATAGAATAAAAGAGGTCAATCTTAATGAAAATAAAACCTTGGATAAGGTTCGAGATATATTTTTATTTTCTTGCTATACTGGGTTAAGATTTGGAGATGCTATGGCATTAAAAATGGAGGATATAACTTTAATAAATGGAGAGCCACATATACGAGTAGATCAAATAAAGACGGGAGAGCGAAGAGAAATACCTTTACTGAATCCAGCAAAAGAGATAGTCTCTAAATATGAGTGGTCAGGTGAAAGAACTGTATATCAGAGAGTCCTACCAAAGCTGACAAACCAAAGAGTGAATCAATATCTAAAAGTTATTGCTAGTTTGGCCTCAATTAATAAAAGACTAAGTCATCATATTGCACGTCATACGTGTGCTACTACTATCTTATTGGACAATGATGTGCCTCTGGAGGTTGTTAGTCACTGGCTTGGTCTTGTAAGTATACAAACTACTCAGATTTACGCTAAAATTTCACATTCCAACCTCAAAAAACAGTGTGATATACTAAATAAACTAATCTGAGAATAAATTGTCAGAACGCGTATAATAATTAGCACCTTGGCTTCTTAGATAGCACTTTTTAATATTATTTACTTAATCATGTACTCTATTGGTCTATAGCGTCATATCCGCATCTTCCTTTGTAAACGGTGGTAGACTGGGCAATCGATTTGATAGAAAAAATTGACAGAAATGAGAAAAATACCCACGATGCTGTTTTTTTGAACAAATACATAAATTTTTATTTTTATTTTTATTTTTATTTCAGAATAATATTTTTAAAATTGCTAGTATAGAAGTATAAAAAATGAACAAATATTTAAAATTTTTATTAGCAGTTTGCATTCTTTCTGTATTTGGATGTAAAGATGAAGAAGCAACTCCATCTAAAACAAGGACTGAACTTCTAACCTTATCTCCATGGAAAATGACAGCTGCAACATATGATCCAGGGGTTGACATTGGTGGAACTATTGTTACTGATATTTATGCTCAGGTTTTCGAAGATTGCGATAAAGATAATACAGAAAAATATAATACAAACGGAACTCTAGTGTATGATGAAGGAGAAAATAAATGCGACCCCTCATTACCTCAAACGGGGACATCATCATGGAGATTTAATACTGATGAAACTAAAATTATCATTGATAGCGACGATGATTTAACGTATGATATAGAAGCAATAACAAGTTCAGAATTACAAATCAGCCAAATTTATGATGGTGACGAAATTGGTGGTAATCCACTATTAAAATACAAGCTTACATTAACATACAGTCATTGACTTACTAAACTAAAATTAGGATTGAGGTATTAATTTGTATGTAGTTTGAATTTCAAGTTTTACTGTTTAAGTTCTAAATACTAAAAAAAATATTCATTGTAAAATAAATTATTCAGTAGTCAATCTTTTCCACACTGGCAACAAATACGAAATATATCAAAAAATGTTTCACCTGTAGTTTAAATTTTTTTTTAATTGACTTGTAATCAAGTATTTAAAAATTAATGAAGGCGACCGATATTCTCCACCACTTTAGGGGCCATATTGGCTCCTTTTTTATGCTAAAAATCTATGCCTGATACATATACGATACATAACGACCAACTTACCGTCACCATCAAACGAAAGGGAGCTGAGTTATGCTCTGTAAAAGATACGGATGGATTTGAGTATATGTGGCAAGCTGGAGACGTGTGGCCGCGTCACGCACCAAATTTGTTTCCCATAGTCGGGAGCTTATTAGATCACCAGTATACGTACGAGGGTAAGACGTATGACCTGAGTCATCACGGTTTTGCTCGTAATATGGACTTTGATATGTTGCACCAGAGTGAGCACTCCATTTGTTTTGTGCTTATGCACTCGCAAGAGACCCTTACGTCTTTTCCATTTAAATTTAGTTTGCTCATTACTTACACTTTGAGTGGTAATCGTTTGGATCAGCGTTTTAGAGTGGTGAATAATGATGAGAAGCCAATACCTGCTTCTTATGGTGGGCATCCTGCTTTCAATGCTAGTCCTATTTCGGATTATGTGGTTGAATTTTCACACTCTGAAGATGTGAAAGCTAATATCCTGAATGGCCCGTATATTGGATTAGATGAGAGAGAGGTAATTACAGATAAGAAAATAGTGCTTGATGAACATACGTTTGACGATGATGCACTTATTTTTCAGGAGTTAAAAAGTCAGCAAGTAAGTTTGGTTCACACAAAAAGTAATCATGAGGTGGCAATGGATATATCGGAGTTCCCATACCTTGGGATATGGGCTAAGCCCGGTGCTCCTTATGTATGTCTGGAGCCTTGGCAAGGTTTAGCCGATTTTACTTCTCATAATAAAGCGATAGAGGATAAAAAGGGGGTAGTTTGGATTCCTCAGAATGAGGAGAGCTCCAAGACATTTACCATGAGTTTTTATTCAGATATTCCTTTATAGATTAGATTGCTGCACCTAAGGATATTAGAATTCATGCAACTTAAACAATAGTGCTTTTATAACATGAAAAAATCAACTAATTGCACTTTTCCTAGTCACCGCGGTTTATGTAGCGTGTGAGCAAAATCCATTGTGGGTTGGCAAAAAAGAGTTTATAACAGCGGAGTATAGCAATAACGAAGTGCCGGCAGTTGCAGCAGAAGAAACAGACAAAAGTCCATTTGCCGATTATAATGTATCGCTTATACTAGAACAAAACGATGTCTCTGTGAAGGTGATGCTGAGAGGAGTAAGTGTACAGAGCGACAGTAATAACTTTGATGTTGTTGATTTTGAGGTCTTTGAACGTAATAGTGAAGGTAAGTGGAAATCGTAATCTGAGTTTAAAGATGAGTTTTCATCTGAAAAGACTAGCGTGGCTTCAGTCTTGGTACTCGATATGAGTAGCTCATTGAGCTATGTATTAGATGACTTGAAAAAATTTGCTAAAAACCATGTTGATGAGGTGTCAAGTAGTAGTGATAATGCTCAAGTTGCAGTTGTCTTTTTTACCGGAAGTGCAGATATAGTTACCACTGCATTTAATGATAATAGTAGTATAGAGGACCCAAAGTCCCACATCGATAATTTTGAAGACTTCAAGGATAGAACAGCTCTATTTGCTGCAACACTTATTGGCATTGAGATGCTTAATAACTTGGGCTCATTTGAAGGATCACAAACACTAGTAGTATTTACCGACGGTAAAGATAATGATAATCCAAGTGATAAACTAGAGAGTATTGAGGGTTCTAAAGTAGAGATATAATAATTGGCCTCAAGGGTGCCGATTTTGATAAGAGCGAATTGGAGAAAATAGCATCGTCAGAACGCAATTGCATAGTTACAAACAAGGAGAAAAAACTTGAGGACGTATTCACCTACATAGGTCGTAAGGTCATATCTAAGTACGACTTTGTTTACGTTCGTTCAGACCAAATACTTAATGACTCTATCCAGCTAAAATACGAGATAGACGTAGAGCGTATTAAGGATTAATTATTCTTGATAATTATCTCATTGTAAATCCCACCTAGGTGTAATTCACGGGAAATAAAGAACACAGATCAGGATGATTTGCACAGATCTTTTTTAGGTTAAAATCAAAAATAGTAGCTTTTTACTTAGCTGGGCTTTAAGGTTATCTAAAATACGCTTACCGTACTTTAATCTCACTTGCTTTCTTCCAACACGGTCCAGGTTTTGGCTCCTGAAACCTTCTGTTTTATTAATGCATTGTCCAGCACTTCGCTCATATGCTCCACAAAGTGGAACTTGAGGTCTGAGATATAGCTCGGCTTAATGTCGTCTATATCCTTCTTGTTGGCCTTGCACATTATGATTTCTTTGATACCTGCACGTTTTGCAGCTAGTATTTTTTCCTTAATGCCACCCACGGGCAGCACCTTACCACGTAGGGTAATTTCACCGGTCATCGCGAGGCGATTTTTTACTTTACGTTGTGTTATGAGCGAGGTAATGGCAGTAAGTATGGTGATTCCAGCACTAGGACCATCCTTAGGTACTGCTCCGGCAGGGAAGTGAATGTGTAGGTCATATTGGTCAAATATGAGTGGATTAATACCGTAATCTTCGGCATTTGCTTTCAGCCACGTTGTGGCATTTACAGCACTTTCTTTCATTACACTACCTAGTTGACCAGTCAGTGTTACTTTGCCTTTGCCCTTAGTCAGTGAACTTTCTACGAATAGGATATCCCCGCCCACACTTGTCCACGCAAGTCCAGTGACTACACCAGCTATATCGTTGGTCTCATACAGGTCTTTCTCTATCTTGTCTTTGCCGAGTATCTCTTCTATTTGTGCAGCAGTTATGGTCGGTTTCGGTTCGTTTCCGTATACCACTTCTTTGGCTTGCCATCTGCATATTTTAGCAATTCGCTTATCCAGAGAGCGTACACCACTCTCGCGGGTATATTGGTCTACTACCATTTCGATGGTCTTGTCGGCCATTTTTACTTGGCTCGCTTTTAGTCCGTGCTCTTTTTTCTGTTTTGGCAGTAGGTGTTTTTTGGCGATGCCTATTTTTTCTTCTACGGTATATCCGCTGATGTCAATGATTTCCATACGGTCGCGTAACGCTGGTTGTATGGTATCTAGTCTATTAGCTGTAGCTACGAATAGTACTTTGCTCAAGTCATAATCCAGGTCTACATAGTTATCGTGAAAAGCATTGTTCTGCTCAGGGTCTAGTACTTCGAGCAGTGCCGAAGATGGATCTCCACGGTGGTCGCCACCTATTTTGTCTATTTCGTCTAATACAAATATCGGGTTACTTTTTCCTGCTTTTTTCAAACTTTGGATTATACGACCCGGCATAGCACCTATATAGGTTTTGCGATGTCCTCTTAGCTCTGACTCGTCATGTAGTCCACCTAGGCTCATTCGTACATATTCTCTATCCATTGCTTTGGCAATAGATTTTCCTAACGATGTTTTACCTACTCCTGGAGGGCCATATAGGCAGAGGATTGGGCTTTTCATATCGCCTTTCAGCTTGAGCACCGCTAGGTATTCTAATATACGCTCCTTTACTTTTTCCAGTCCAAAGTGGTCCGCATCTAGGATTTTTTTAGCCTTTGTAAGGTCAAAGTTATCTTTACTGTATTTTCCCCAAGGTAATTCAAGAAGTAACTCTGCGTAGTTTAAGCTCACAGAGTAATCAGGAGTAGATGGGTTCATACGCATCAGTCTGTCTAGCTCTTTGCTAAATGCCTTTGATACCTTCTCGCTCCATTTCTTTTTAGCTCCTCGCATCCTAAGGTTTTCTATCTCCTTATCTGGACTGTCGTGGCCTAATTCTTCGTGAATGGCTCTTATCTGTTGTTGTAAAAAATATTCTTTCTGCTGCTGGTCAAGGTCTACCTTTACCTTACTCTGTATTTTGTTTTTGAGTTCTAGGATTTGTATCTCCTTGTCCAGATGACCAAGTACTCGGTTGGCTTTTTTCTTAAAAGTTCCAAGTTCCAAAATTTCTTGTTTTTCGTCTACACTTACATTAAGGTTAGACGATATGAAATTGATTAAGAAGTTCGGAGAATTTATATTTTTAAGAGCGAAATTGGCTTCTGTAGGAATATTTGGGCTTATTTCTACAATTTGACTGGCCAATTCACGAATACTCTCAACCGTTGCATTGGTTTCTTTGCTTTTACTTGCTTTCCCGTCGGTTACGGCTTCTGTATTTCCTCTGAAATACGGGAGTTCTTGGCTTATTTCCGAAAGTTCAAATTTGCGTTTGCCTTGTATAATTACCGTAATGTTGCCATCAGGCATTTTTAGCATCTTAAGGATAAGACCAAGAGTTCCGTATTGATATAAATCGGTACCGGCGGGATCTTCTATCTCTTGATCTTTCTGTGCGATTACACCTATTATTTTATCAGCTTTGTATGCGTCTTCTATGAGTTTTATGCTCTTGTCTCGCCCTACGGTAATAGGGAAAACTACACCGGGGAAAAGCACCGTATTGCGTAGTGGTAATAATGGCAGGTTACTCGGGTATTCTCCGGTACTGTCATCTTCAAAGTCGCTATCGGCTATTACGGATATGACTTCTGAGCCATCTTCTCCGCTCAAAAAATCGCCACCAAACGTTATTTTATTATCAAATGTCATTTTGTCAAGTTGTCGCTTGCGTATCTACAATTACGCAAGGCTCAAAGATATGGCAAAGGTTGTGCCAAGGCATTTTGTCAGTCAATACGAGTAATCTTTTATAAAATTGGGAACGGCAATGTCAAATTAGTGGTTGTATGAGGGTGCGAAATGATTCTTTAATAGCAAGCGAGTCTCTTTTTGGAAATCTTTCTCCATAATATTGCAAACCTTTAAAATACAGATAATGTATAATTCTATGTTTGAGTATCTTTGCACTTCAAAAAATATAATAACCAATGAAAAACATTAAATTATTATCATTAATGATCCTACTTGGAGTAGGAGCATTACTCGTTACAAGTTGCACAGGAACGGACGATCCTGTAACACCTACACCTATTTTAAACTTTTTGGCTGACGATGACGCTGGCTATCTTACTAGTGTAGCAGAGCTTTCAGCTAATACCGCTTTCAAGGTCGCTATTACAGCTTCTCACACAGATAACATTACTTCATTTAAGATTATTCAGTCTTTAGATGGAAGTACTGATTTAGAGTTGTTTGATTCTCTTGAGATCAATACTAAGGTGATATCAGAGTACATTTTTGAAGGAGTAACAGGTGCCAATGCAGGTACTGAGATCTACTCTTTCATTGTTGCTGACAAAGATGGTAATAGTACTACTAAGCAAATCACAATAACCAACCTAGGAGACCCAGGAAAAGATTTATTTAGATTTGAATTAGATAATGGCGGTAATCCTTTCAAAGTATGGAATTTTATCGGACCACTGCCAGGTGCATTCGGAATTACAGCTGGTGCTAATTTTAGATCAGGTGAAGATGATGCGGATAAGGATATTCAAGATGCAGCAGTTGCTGGAGAAACTTGGAATGCAAAATGGACATCGAGAAACGGGACTACTTTTAAGAAACTATCTGGAGAAAGCTGGAACACTGTTACCAATGATGCAACGATAGTTGCGGCATGGGAAAATGGTGGAGTTGCAGAAAGTGAGATTACAGTTGAGGAAAATGAGGTTTATATATTGAACCTTGCTGGATCAGGCAACTACGGATTAGTATTAATAACTGCAATAGACAAAACAGTTCCGAATAGTGAGTTTGTACAATTCGAATTCAAAAAGCAAGATATTTAATCGGTAACTTGTTTACATAAAAAATCATAAAAGGTGGGTGCTTTGCATTCACCTTTTTTTTATTTGCAGTGAGTCAACATAGAAAGTTATAAAATGAAGAGAATAGGAGTGTATACAAGTGGAGGTGATGCCCCAGGAATGAACGCAGCGGTGAGGGCAGTGGTTCGTACCGCTGTTTATCACGGTTTGAGTGTAAAAGGCGTAAAACGCGGATATGAGGGGATGATACACGATGACATTATAGACTTAGACCGACAGTCGGTGGCCAACATTATTCAGCGTGGTGGAACTTTCTTAAAGACAGCAAGAAGTAAAGACTTTATGACGCCTGAGGGTCGCAAAAAAGCTTATGATAACTTGCATAAAAACGGGATAGATGCTTTGGTATGTATCGGTGGTAACGGTTCATATACTGGAGCTAAGATTTTTAATGAGGAATATGGGATACCTTGCATTGGCTTGCCGGGTACTATTGATAATGATTTGTACGGTACAGATTATACCATCGGCTATGATACGGCTATCAACACCGCTCTCGATTCTATAGACAGAATACGCGACACGGCTCATAGTCACGAGCGTGTATTTATCGTAGAGGTAATGGGTAGAGATAGCGGTTTTATTGCTCTTGATGTAGCTATTGCGGGAGGAGCAGAGGGGGCTCTCATTCCCGAGGATATTTCGGATTGGGATAAGGTGATTAAGCATTTTAACCGCCCAGGAAAACGTAAAAAATCATTCTCTATTATCGTAGTAGCAGAAGGAGACGAACAAGGAGGTGCATTAATACTTGAGAAAAGACTCACAGAGTTATACCCTGATTTGAAAATAAGAAGCACCATATTAGGACATGTGCAACGTGGCGGTAGTCCAAGTGCTCGTGATCGTATATTGGCTTCTCGATTGGGTTCCGAAGCAGTGAAGGCCTTAATAGAAGGTAAAACGTCAGTTACAGTGGGGATTATTGGTGATGAAGTATCTTATACACCATTCGACTTAGCGATTAACGGTAAGAAATCGGTAAACCCAGCAATGATAGAATTGGCTGAAATTTTAGCCATCTAGAATTTTATATAGCGTCCATAAAAAAGCCTGAATCTTTGCAGATTCAGGCTTTTTAGTTTTTTATTATTTGTGGTCTAAACGTCGATGTTAGCGTATTTGGCATTTGCCTCTATAAACTCACGACGCGGTGGTACTTCGTCACCCATTAGCATAGAGAATACTCTATCTGCCTCTGCCGCGTTGTCTAAGGTTACGAGTTTGAGCGTTCTTCTCTCGGGATCCATTGTAGTTTCCCATAGCTGCTCAGCATTCATCTCACCTAAACCTTTGTATCGTTGTATCTTAACACTATCGGGATTATCTCCGCCTAATTCTCTTACTAGTGTGTCACGTTCCTCGTCACTCCAGCAGTATTCAGCCTTAGCACCTTTCTTCACTTGGTATAGTGGTGGCGTAGCGATGTACAAGAACCCTTGCTCAATGAGAGCTTTCATATAACGGAAACATAAGGTAAGTATAAGCGTACGTATGTGACTGCCGTCCACATCTGCATCCGTCATTATCACTATTTTGTGATAACGCAGCTTGGTAGTGTTAAGCTCACGAGCATCTTCTTCGGTGCCTATGGTCACACCTAGGGCGGTGAACATGTTTTTTATTTCCTCATTGTCATATATTTTATGCTCCAAGGCTTTTTCTACGTTCAGAATTTTACCACGCAATGGAAGTATTGCTTGGTAGTTTCTATCTCTACCTTGCTTGGCTGTACCGCCTGCAGAGTCTCCCTCCACAAGGTATAGTTCGCATATAGTAGGATCTTTTTCAGAGCAATCAGATAGCTTTCCTGGTAGTCCAGCTCCACCCATAGGAGTTTTACGCTGCACCATTTCACGAGCCTTGGCAGCTGCGTGTCTTGCTTGAGCCGCAAGCATTACCTTTTGTACGATTTGCTTAGCCTCCGTCGGATTTTCTTCCAGGAAGTTTGTAAGCATTTCGTTTACTGCTTGACTTACGGCGGCACTTACTTCTCTGTTTCCTAGTTTTGTTTTGGTTTGTCCCTCAAACTGTGGTTCAGCTACCTTCACCGAAACTATGGCCGTTAGTCCTTCTCTAAAGTCGTCTCCTTGTATTTCAAATTTCATTTTGGAGAGCATACCCGACTCATCGGCATACTTCTTTAGGGTATGGGTAAGTCCACGTCTGAAACCACTTAGGTGTGTTCCACCCTCGTGGGTGTTAATATTATTTACGTAAGAGTGAAGATTCTCGGAGTATGAAGTGTTGTATATCATAGCAACCTCTACTGGGATGCCGTTTTTCTCTCCTTCCATAGCAATTACATTGCTCATGATAGGAGTACGGGTACCATCTAGGTAGCGTACAAATTCACTGAGTCCCTCTGTACTTTTAAAATCCTCACGAACGAAGTTGCCTTCATCGTCTTTTTGTCTTTTATCTGTGATGCTGATTTCAATTCCTTTGTTCAGAAAAGAAAGCTCTCGCATTCTGAGGGAGAGGGTGTCCCAATTATAAACGGTAGTTTCACCAAAAATCTCTGGGTCTGGCAGAAAAGTAACCATCGTACCTTGGTCGGTAGTAGGCCCTACTTCTCTTACTTCGTATTTTATTTTACCTTGAGAGTATTCTTGCTCCCATTCTTTCCCATCCTTATATACTGATGCTTTGAGATGGATAGACAGTGCATTCACACATGATACACCTACCCCGTGCAAACCCCCAGATACCTTATACGAATCTTTATCAAACTTACCACCAGCACCTATCTTGGTCATTACTACTTGTAGGGCAGAAACACCTTCTTTTTTGTGCATAGCTACGGGAATTCCTCTTCCGTTGTCTTTTACAGAGATAGAGTTGTCCTCATTTATCCAGACATCTATCTTGTCACAATGGCCAGCCATTGCTTCGTCTATAGAATTGTCTACCACCTCATAAACCAAGTGATGCAGTCCTCTTACGCCAACGTCTCCGATATACATCGATGGACGCTTTCTCACGTGTTCCATGCCCTCTAAGGCTTGGATACTATCGGCATCATAACTTTTGTTCTGTTCGCTCATTTTTACGGTTAAAATTAAAGCGTGAAAGTACAATTATTTGATGATTTCCGGAAGGTTTTAGGCTGTTGTATATATCCACAAACAATTCACATTGAAACGAATTTAATACACTGATTATCAGTGGTTTAAATTACGAAGTCTCGCCCCTCAAATTTCGGCTTAACATTCCGATCCGCTCAGCATACGGGTAGTTGCCTATTACCCACATTAATTTGGTCAGAGCCGCCTCGGGAGTGATGTCCTTACCATCTACTACTACAGCATTTTTGAGCACATTGCTCAAAGCGTATTGTCCCAATTCTATTTTTCCATTCGGACATTGTGTGGTGGCCAATATAATAGTGTTATTCTCCTTGCACGTAGTGAATAAATCATCCCATCTTTTACCGCTTGGCAAGTTGCCTGCACCAAAGGTACGTAGTACAATGCCTTCAAGTTTTCCTTTTGATACTAAGTCAATTAATATCTCAGGATTATAACCGGGGAATACAGTCACATTCACCACTCGATGACTAAATGTAGACTTTATGTCTAATGGTAGATTCGTGTTTTTTTGAAGGAGGTGCGTGTTTATCGTAATATTTTGTTCTAAGTGGGCTAAGTTGTCAAAGTTGGGAGAACTAAATCCTTCGAAATCATTGGTGCTGGTTTTTACCGCACGATTACCACGCAGTACATCGTCATTAAAACAGATACAGACTTCGGGTATACAGGGTAAACTAAAATGCTTGTATCCAGCTATGTAAATAGCGTTGCTCAAGTTTACAATGCCATCTGTCCTGGGGTGAAAAATCGGTAACTGTGCTCCAGTGAGTACGATGGGCTTAGTAAGATGCTCAAAGATAAAGCTCAAAGCAGATGAGGTATATGCGAGGGTATCTGTACCGTGTATGATTATGAAGCCATCGTGCTGATCGTAATTCTTTTCTATGGATTGGGCAATGCGTTGCCAATCGTTGGGGGTGATATCACTTGAGTCTACTACGGGCTCAAGGGTGTCAAAGGTGAAATCAATTTCGGAGTAATAGTGGAAGTAATTTTGATTTTTGATAGCAGGGAGGTAGGCTATAATCTCATCCCACGTACTTGGTTGAAGTCCTTCGGTGGTGTTTTTCATGCCAAAGGTGCCTCCAGTATAAAGAATATATACGCTGCTTTGCATGTACTATTTGTGATTGGCCAGCAGGTAAAGTACAGCCATTCTCACCGCTACACCATTCTCTACTTGGTTTAGTATTATGCTTTGGTCAGAGTCAGCCACCTCGCTTGTGATTTCTACACCTCTGTTAATGGGTCCAGGATGCATAAGGACTATCTCTTTTTTGAGGCTTTTGAGCATAGGTAGGGTTACGCCATATTGTGTTGAATATTCACGTAAGCTCGGAAAGTATTTGTCCTCTTGGCGTTCGAGCTGTATACGTAGCATATTGGCGGCATCGCACCACTCCAAACTTTCACGAAGGTCGTTGCTTACCTCTACGCCAAGACTGCCAATGTACTTAGGTAGTAGGGTAGGAGGGCCGCATACACGTACCTTGGCTCCCATCTTCTGTAGGCAGTATATATTACTTAATGCTACACGGGAGTGGAGTATGTCGCCTACTATTACGATTTTTTTATCGGTTAAGTCACCAAGTTCTGTTCTAAGTGAATATGCATCTAGCAGTGCTTGGGTAGGGTGCTCGTGTGTGCCGTCACCTGCGTTTATAATATTGGCATCTATGTGCCGAGCCAAAAACTGATGGGCTCCGGGGGCAGGGTGTCTCATTACGACCATATCTACCTTCATGGCCAAGATGTTATTTACGGTATCTATGAGTGTTTCACCTTTTTTAACAGAAGAACTGCTACTGCTAAAATTGACTACATCTGCCGAGAGTCTCTTTTCTGCTAGTTCAAATGAGATTTTGGTTCGCGTACTGTTTTCGAAAAAAACATTGGCGATAGTGACATCACGTAGTGAAGGTACTTTTTTGATAGGTCTATTGATGACTTCCTTAAAACTATCTGCCGTATCAAGTATCAGCTTGATATCTTGGCTTGTGATATTTTGAATGCCAAGTAAGTGATTTGTGGATAGTGCTGACATTATTACGTGTTATCTGTGATAATCCAAACTTTACAATTCTTTTCTTCCCAATCTACCTTTACGTAATCATCTACGCGTGAGTCTATCTCTTCGCCCACATAATCTGGTTGTATAGGGACTTCGCGTCTGTATTTGCGGTTTATTAGTGTTACGAGTTCTATGCTATCCGGCCTACCGTAGTCGTTTACAGCATCCAATGCAGCTCTTATACTTCTTCCTGTGTACAATACGTCGTCTATAAGTATGATTCGTTTCCCCTCTATGTCAAAGTCAATATTTACTTCATTGGGGATAAGTGGCTTGTCTGACCTACGAAAATCATCTCGATGAAACGTAGTATCTAGTGTGCCGTAATTCACTTCAATATTGAATAAGCTTTTTAATTTTTGCAAAAGAGCTTGGCCTAAAAGTGTTCCTCTCGGCTGCAAAGCGAGTAAAGCGGTGTTACTAAAATCGCTGTGATTTTCAACCAATTGGTGGGCTAATCGGGTTAGGATTAGATCTACTTGTTCATATTGAAGGATGATGCGTTTCATGGGAATTGCGTCTCCGCCATTTTCATAATTTCTTCAAATTCAAAATCTTGAACGGGACCTACGGATAATCTACTGAGCTTTACAAGTGCCATATTGGCCAATGTTTCGTTGGCTTTTACCTGTGCTAATGTTACCGATTTATTTAATGGTTTTATCGCTTGTACATCTACAGCTACCCATCTATCATCATCGGTAGTTGGGTCCTGGTAGGCTTCTTTTATCACCTTACACACTCCTACGATCTCTTTGCCCTCGTTGCTATGATAAAAAAGACAGATGTCGCCATCTCTCATAGCCCTCAGCTGTATACGTGCAGCATAGCTGCGTACACCATCCCAATAGGTAGAACCATCGCTCATCATTTGATCCCAACTATACTTGAAAGGTTCCGATTTTATCAGCCAATAATTCATTCGGGTTCAAATATCTTATATTTAGGCATACTTGCCAATGTTGCGAGAAACAATTAGACAAAAAAAAATCCCGACCAAGCGGTCGGGATTTTAATGTATAGTTTCAGAAAACTTATTTGCTTAATGCTTCTATAAGCTCTGCTTTCTTAAGAGAAGTATATCCTTTGATACCTTTCTTTTTAGCTGCTGCTTTGAGTTGAGCTACAGTCATTGCACTGTAGTCTTCTGCTGGAGCTTCTGCACTTTCCGTTTTTGTTTCTGCCTTTGGGGCAGCCTTTTTAGCTTTTTTCTTTGGCTCTGCAGCTGGTGCAGATTCCATTTTAGCTTTAAGGTTTGCAAGAACGTCTAGTTCTCCGAGAGTAGAACGCTCAACAGACTTGTTCATCTTCTCTACATACTTATTGGTATTTGCAGAGCGACGTTTGTTAGAAGCATCTTGCTCAGAACGTTGAGCTCTTTCTACTTCTTTCCAAATGTCTGTATGTGATACAAGTATACGCTTAGCATCTTTGTTAAACTCGATTACACGTACGTTAAGTGTTTCATCCATTTTCACTTCAGTACCATCTTCTTTTTTGGTATGCTTCTTAGGAGCAAAACCTTCTACCCCGTAAGGTAGTGTGAAGATAACACCTCTGTCGTTGATTTCAGAAATCACACCTTCGTGGTCAGAACCTAGTCTGAATACAGTAGCGAATGTATCCCATGGATTTTCATCTATCTGCTTGTGACCAAGACTCAATCTTCTGTTGTCTCTATCTATTTCTAGTACAACAACCTCAAGATTTTCACCTTTCTTAGTGAATTCTGCAGGATGCTTTATTTTCTTAGACCAAGATAAGTCAGATACGTGTACCAATCCGTCTACCCCTTCTTCGAGCTCTACGAATAGACCATAGTTGGTAAGGTTACGAACGATACCTGTGTGCTTGCTGTCCACTGGGTATTTTTCTTCAATACTTTGCCAAGGATCGCTGGTAAGTTGCTTAAGACCAAGAGAAAGTTTGTGCTCCTCTTTGTCGATATCAAGAACTACTGCATCTACTTCGTCACCTACTTTTATAAAGTCAGATGGGTTACGTAAGTGCTGAGACCAAGACATTTCTGAAACGTGAATAAGACCTTCTACGCCTGCTTCTATTTCTACGAATGCTCCGTAATCAGCTACAGTAACTACTTTACCTTTTACTTTTTCACCAGCTTCTAGAGCCTTCATGCTATCCCAAGGATGAGCAGTAAGTTGTTTCATACCGAGAGAAATTCTTTTCTTCTCGTTATCAAACTCAAGAACTGCAACTTGTATTTTTTGATCAAGCTCAAGCACATCTTCTGGGTGGTTGATACGACCCCAAGATATGTCTGTGATGTGAAGAAGACCATCGAGACCACCTAGGTCTACGAATACACCAAAAGAAGTCATGTTCTTCACCATACCTTCTAGTACTTGACCTACTTCTAGTTTAGATATCATTTCAGCTTTTTGAGCTTCGATATCGTCTTCAATGATTGCTTTGTGTGATATTACTACGTTTTTGTAAACCTCGTTAATTTTCACAACCTTGAATTCCATAGTTTTACCTACGTACTGGTCGTAATCTCTAACTGGCTTCACGTCTATTTGAGATCCAGGTAAGAATGCATCCATTCCCATTACGTCTACTACTAGGCCGCCTTTGGTTCTAGATTGGATGTAACCTTTAACGATTTCTCCACTTTCCATGATTCCTTGTATGCGTTCCCAAGCACCTTCTTGTACTGCTTTCTTACGGCTAAGTACGAGTTGCCCAAGAGCATTCTCAGTCTCATCTACATACACCTCTACTTCATCACCTACTGCTAGGTCTGGAGTATCTCTGAATTCTGTAAATGATACAAGACCGTCAGATTTGAATCCTATGTCTATAAGTACATCGTCTGCAGATATGCTTACTACTTTACCCATTACAAGTGTTTTTTCATCTACTTGTTTGATGGTGTTAGCATACATGTCTTTCAAGTCTTTGTTTTGAGACTCGTCATACGCACCAAATCCAGCTTTATCTTGAGACCAATCAAAGTCATCAGGATTGTGAACAGGTGTTTCAGAAACGGGTGTTGTGTTAGCAGATTCAGTAGCTTCTGCTGGAGCATCGTTTGTTGTCGCTTCCACTGTGGCATCCTTGGCCTCAGTAGCGTCATTCAAGATTGGATCTTGATTTTCGTTTGTGTTATTTATCAATGTATCATGTCCTCCTTTACGAAAAAAATGGGTGCAAAACTACGATTCTATATTTATAATACAATAATGCAACCTTTATTTACGAGTCATTGCGAACAATATTGTGGCTTACAAGGTTAATACGCTGTGCTCAAAATTGCTTTTTCGCCCATATATAAATATGATTTGCCCGCTGGCCATCGCTTCCCAATGGACAAGTATGAACTCTTGCCTCAGCAATTACTGCACGAAGGTACCATTACTCCCGAACATTTCTTTGAGCCGCATCCATTAAGTGATGAAGAGATACTGCTTACTCATACTGAAGGATATTTAGACAAGCTCAATCATAATTTGCTGGACCGCAAAGAACAAAGAGCCATAGGATTCCCCATACGGCCCGAGCTGATCACGCGGGGCAAGCATATCGCTCAAGGTACCCTGCAGTGTGCTCGTTATGCAATGAAGCACGGAGTAGCCATGAATATAGCCGGAGGTACGCACCATGCCTTTGCCGATAGAGGCGAGGGTTTTTGTATTTTTAATGATTTTGCTATCGCAGCTAATGTACTACTGGCCGAAGGTGCTATCACACAGGCACTTATTGTAGACTTGGATGTGCATCAAGGTAACGGGAATGCCAAGATATTTGAGAACGACCTACGTGTATTCACCTTCAGTATGCACGGAGCTAAAAACTATCCGCTTCGCAAGGAGAAAAGTGATTTGGACATAGGTGTAGACGATGGCATACAAGATGCCGACTACCTCGCATTGCTCAAAGCACACTTGCCTCAGCTTATACGTCAGGTACAGCCGGATATTATCTTTTATCTCGCGGGTGTAGACATCATAAGTACCGACAAACTCGGACGACTAGCAGTGACTCGCGAAGGGTGCAAAGAGCGAGACCGATTTGTTTTTGAACAAGCCGTGGCTCATAATGTGCCGGTAGCTGTAAGTATGGGTGGGGGATACTCCGTTCAGATAAAAGATATCATAGAAGCTCACGCCAATACTTTTAGAGTAGCACAACAGCTATACTTTTAATACCAATGTCGCTCAAGTAATATCATTATCAAACCCAAGATTAGAGGCTCATTGTCGTTATCGGTATCTTTTTTCTTGGTACAATTTTCTACTCTTTTTTTGAACTTATTAGTGTGCTAATTTTGGGGAAGTCTTCACTACCATCAAACGCTAGGAACGATTTTCTTGTAGTATCTGAATGTGGTTCTATAATCCTTCCAAGTGTGAAAAAGTTTAACGAGTTATCAAATTGGAAATTTTCAACGAGAACATTATTCGCTGTGTCAATTAAAACTTCTTGTCCGCCTTTCCAACTGTAATGATTACAACCTGATTCTTTGTGTTTATCCCAATATTTTTTCTCTACTTCTTTTAGTGCCCAAATCAATCCATTGTGTGTTCTTAAAAGTGCATCATATACAGCTGGAATTGCAACATTTCCGTTATTATCAAACATCCCGACTTTATCTGTTTTTTTATCTTTAAATCTTATAAAGCCTTCGCTTTCACAGTCAGCACCGTTATCAAAAATATGTAGGCTGTCAACTCCTACTTTTTTGCCCAACTTGGATAAATAATAGGTATCATATTCACCATTATTTTCTACCATAACAGCAATAATATAATTGAAGCTTTTTGCGATATTAAACCCCATAAATTTTGGTTCAATCATTACTTCATCTTTTGAATTTATGAAACCCATCAAGTCAGTTTCTTCATTCCAAAAAGAAGTCCATACTTCATTGTTTTGGGCAAAAGTTAATTGTCCAATTAGAAGCAAAAAATATGTTATGATTACTGGTTTTATTTTAATAACAGCTAACGTGAGTGTATGCGTAGTGCCGCCCTTATAACGAGTATAAAAGCGGCATTACGTATACATAGTGTTACAAGTCTGCTATCTGCATTTTTGTACTTTAGATAGCATCGAATCTGTAAAGCGAAATGTAAATTGAAAAGAATTGTTTTCTAACTTTTTCGCTTGGTAATTTTCTATGCCCAGAAGGCCATCCCCTGTATTAGCCGAAGAACCACTAAATAGTGTGTCACATAAACTACTACCAAAATATACAATGAAAGGTCTATGAGGCGGAACAAAGTTTTTAACATCCATCTCTTTTTCTCCTTCACCTGATTCTGTATAGACGTACTCGCCATTAGCGGCTAAAGTGAATTCTTCTCTAACTGGCTGAAAAGAAATTAAAGAGTCCGTCTCATTTATATAAATCCAAGTAGCACTATATACATAGTCTTTCTTACAAGAATTTAATAAAACAAGCATTAAGCTAATTCCACAAATCAAATAGTTCTGATACTTCATTTTCTGTAGCATTATTATGATCGTTAATTATTTCGTCTCTCCAGTCATTCCATTTACGAACACCAGAGCTACATCCGTTTACAAGCGAATGGTTCGGGTCGCTAATTTACCGTTTTTTGGCGGTTTTAGCTAGCCTACTTTTCTTTCTTTTGGTTATCACCAACGGTTGTGTATGCGTAAGTGCCGCCTTTATAGCATGTACAAAAGCGGCATTACGTATACATAGTGTTGGTGATTAGCCTTTCTTAATATTTCACTAATTTCTTTACCAAATGAGAACTATTTGACCCTGCAACCTTTACGAAATATATGCCGCTTTGATTACCGCTGATATCAACAGATATAACGTTCATATCTGCAGGCTTAAATAATTCTTGAACTACCCTTCCCAAAGCATCTAAAACTTCTAAATAAACACCTTCACTCGTGGTGGTAAACTGTACTTCAAAAATACCAGCATTGGGATTTGGATAAATCTTATAGTCTAGTGGTGGTGAAATGTTTTTACTGATATTGTCCTTATCCTCTTCTTCGGTTAAATTTCTTTTGTGTAGAGCCCTTTGTTTATAGTCCTGTTTGCCACAAAATGCCGTGATAGACTCACCTGTCATTTCTAGTGATTCGTAATCATAATCAGAACAATTATATTTAATCGATCCTTTACTGGCTATCTCCAAAATAACATTTCTTTCAATATCAGCTCCACCATCAGGAAGATTTATTTGTACTTCAGAAGATATTTGAGAACCATCTCCTATAACTACATCTCGGCCTATATTGACGACTCCACCAGCCCTAATCACTGTATTAGGAGGGATAAAGGTACCGTCTGGTATGGTGACAGTTCCAATTGCTGTAAGACTTGGCTCTCCATTGTAAGTCTGATTGTGTGGCTTAAAAAAATCCCAATTGTATGGTGTGTTATCTAGTGTAATACCCTCTACATAGCGAAAATTTTCTATCTCTGCTGAGGTGAAGGTCATCGCAGTTCCACATTTATAACAACATCTTACTTGGTCCGACCAATTTCTCCCCCATATTCTTGGAGAATAACTACCCGTTTCTGATCTTTTGGTTGCCGTCTGTAACTTCTGAGTAAGATCATATGCGAACACCAACGTCACCGGATCTAATTCGGGTCGATTCTTATGCTTAAGACGAACGACCACTTTAGCGTATATGTTACCAAAATTATTATTGCCCAATACTGTAAAACTTAATTTGTCAAAACATGTGTTAGGTAAATAATCGGTTCTTAAATGAAGTTCAGAAGAATCTTCATTAGGATAATTAGAGTTGGCCATTTCAAGAGTCAAATCGGTATGCTCTATTATTGCCTTCAATCTTTCTACGCTAGCTCTTTTCATACCAGATTTAGGTATTTGCGACAGATTAGCAGCGAATGACCCATCCAAATTTTTAAGACCATTTTCATTGATAAATGATCCTAATGGATTTGGAGTGAAATCTTTAATGATTAGACCAGGGACCTCCCAAGCATCGCTTAATAGAGTGTCATTACGACTAGAATTGAAAATTAAGGAGTTATATGGAATCGCCTTAACAGAGTTGTATTCTGAAGGCTTTTCTATGAATAAATTATCCTGACCCAAATATTCAAGAACAATTGCCGCCTCAACTGATTCTACAATTAAATTAGATGCAGGATTTAGCACATACTTCAATTTATCTTTGGGTTTGAATTGTTTAAAAACAACCTCATTTGCACCATCTAGATTATGAAAATCACTGTAGTTACGTTTGCACGTATTACCCAAGTGAGCCACACTTTCTGTGAGATTAGTTACATTAGGTTGTATTTCAAAGTATTCAAAATCTGGCAACTCTAATATATTAAATACGCCTAGTATATTATTATAGGTCGGTATCCAATTTAATTCCTCGGAATTCGTAGTATAACCAGGCGTAAAAAATAAAGCCCCATCTAAATCGCCTTGTTGTTCCATTCTGCCATCTAGTTTTAGATTTACATCATAGACGGTTGGGCCACTTGGAGCAGATGTAGTTTTGCCGCCATTATCGACAAACAAATCTATAACACCTAGTGCAGTACCCACATAAGGGAATAGACTAGCAAATGCCTTTATAGATGAATAATTCGAGTTCAGAAAAGAATTTTTTCTGGGTGTTAAAAATGCTGTAGGGTCAATGTCATAAGCACCGTCCATAAAGTCATCGTAATTGCAAGTATTTTGCCCGATAAGGTCTTGAAGTAAATCATCGTAAAAATCAGGGCTTAATTCTTTAGACGCCTCTAAGCCTTTCCATAATTGGTCACGATACATCGAGTCTGTAAATTGGTTTAACTGGTCGTTGTAAAACGACTTGTATGTACTCCAGGTTTTATACCCTTTTTGGCCTGCATCCACAGCTTTTTTTACTTGATCAATACTGTTTAAAGCAAAGGATGGGTTGCCTGATTGAGGTTCTTTGTTTTGTGTTACCCTTTCTGCAAAAGTTCCTCCTATTGTAGCATCAATGTCAGAAACAATCACGACAGAGTAATCGAAATTAAGAAATGAGTGAAAGCTAAGCTCCCCTAAATCTAAGCATGTACAAGGGTCATACGCTACAACAAATTCTGAGAATAACCAGAAATCATCTACGTTTCGATATTGATTTGGAAGATCTGCATATAGATCTTTATCAAAATGCTGTACTGCCTGACCTATGGGTTTCATGTGTTGCCATAGTGCAGTTGATCTTTCGCCGCCTTGAAAATTTGCTTTCAATAATGCTCCACTCACCACAGAATTGGGCTTGTCTGCGACCAATAAAAATGCTCTTAACTTTCCTGTATATTTGTTGTACAAAGCGAAAAAGGGGTTGTCAACTGGAGAACCTGGTTCACCAAGATTTTTTACTAGTAACTCCCAGCCGTCTTCGGGATGAAAATCCTTATCCTCTCGCTTTTTATAAACTTGAAAACCACTCAGGACTTTGTTGGGACCTGCAGCACCACTTGGAGACCAAAAAGGTGAATAATCATTAACCGGATTTGATCGACCAGCTATATAATAGTCAAACTTTTCTTGGGTCCAATCCCAAGTATTGCTTGTGCTTGCAGCACGCCAATCGGTGGTGACGGTATTGGGTTTGACAGGATCCCAACATTCTTGAGCTTTTGTATATTTAACGGCCACAAAAACTAGTAGCCAAATAATTATTATTTTTTTCATGATTTTATTCTTCTGTTATTACTTCATTTGAAATTTTTGTAGCTATGAACGTTTTATTTACTAATATAATTGGCTCAGCTTGTCTTTCCTCACCATTTAGCCAACGCTGATACGGAGTATCATTGTACGAGTATTCTATGGTGACTTGGCTTCCTTTACGATAGCCAATCGCTTCTAATCCAAAACCAGTGAAATCCCAATGTTGGCCGGGCGTTGTCATAACTAAAGCGTTATATCCAATACGTACAGATATACTTGATGCTCGCGATTTATGGCGGCCATAAAATGGCAACTGTTTTTTTATTCCTTTAGGTAAACCGGCAAAATCCATATAAGATAAAAACTCCCCAGGAATAGTACTCTCTTGAATATACCCCCAGGAAACGGTAAACTTATCGTTTGGATTATCGGTGTTATACCCTTCCCAAGTACCCCACCAAGGTGAAGATTTGGAGGCATTACTATCAATAATACTTGGAGAAGGTAATACAAAAAACTGTTTTGTGACTGTATCTATTCGCTGTTCTTCTGTAAGACAAGATGAAGGATTCATCTTGGCAATCATGGTTACTTCTATTGATCCAAGCGGATATCCTTTCCTAAACAGTTCTTTTTGATGCAGCGTTTCGGCTCCTAAAATCCACGTGATGCTATCCGCCTCGTATTTGGGCTTAAACAACGTACCGTTTATACGATATATGGTATCCGATTCATAATAGAAATCGGTGTTATTTATCTGCTCATTTATGGTAAAATCAGCGTTGGCAGGTTCGCTATTGTGGCAAGGGTCGTAATTCTCGCAATCTGGGTTGGTAGGGTCGCTGCACTCTTTGCAGCAGCCAGAAAGAAACAATACCGCCAAAATAACGATGGATGTGAAATAATAATAAACTTTCATAACTACTTCATTTATTTTCCTACTCTGGATTCTAGTTCCGCTACCTTAGCTTTGAGTTCTTGTATTACTTGGTTTTGCTCTTGCAATGCAGCTACTAGCTCGGGTAGCAAGCCAATATAATTAACTGAATATTGATCTTCTGCTTCATCATGCTTTACCAGATTAGGAAAATCTTTCATTAAGTCTTGTGCTTTAAATCCGATGTGATTCTTTGAAGCCGCTTCAACTTCTTGATTTGTGGTTTCATCTACTTCCTCATCAGGGGTAAAAATAAAATCATACTTATAAGGTTGAATTCTCATTAATCTTGAAAGCGAACCCGTTACAGGTATGAAATTTGTTTTCAATCTTTCGTCAGACGTATTTACAAAGCTCATTGCATGCACTTGATTGGAGTATACTCTCCAAAATGGTGTAGCAGCATTGCCTAACCAATAATTATTTCCCCATTGTGGTTCAAATATTGGCCTGTAAACGGTGTTTCCACCTACTTGATAACTGTGGTTGGTGAACCAAGCACCAACGTAGCCCCATCCAGGCACTCCATTTCGTGGGCTATGACTTACGAACATTTCACCACGCACATCAAACTCTTTATAAGCGTTTTGTCCCCAGTGCTGGCCAACGAGTACGTTATTATTCGGGTCTACTTTTACTTGAGCTTTACTAGTCAATGTAAAAGCTAGAAAAGCTGTGATTAAGATTGTTTTTGTTAAGATTGTGTTTTTCATTGTTTTTGTTTTTTAATGTGTAAAAAGTTCTAAGAATTAAAATCAATGTCGATGGTTGACCTTCTAAAAAGTATAAAATCGCTAGCAGAACTCGGATGGGCATTCCCATTATTTTTGGTTTTCCGCTGCTCATTTTTCTTTCTTTTGGTTATCACCAACGTGAGTGTATGCGTAGTGCCGCCCTTATAACGAGTATAAAAGCGGCATTACGTATACATAGTGTTGGTGATTAGCCTTTCTTCAAAATCTGAAGCCAATTTTGGGTTGAAAGCTTAATATAGCT
>Ga0209654_1001011_pt1 | contig 24029 bp, 24 predicted proteins | sample SaaInl1SG_22_DNA_FD_184646 | JGI IMG/M metagenome (GOLD analysis project Ga0209654, IMG submission 184646) | Marine microbial communities from expanding oxygen minimum zones in the Saanich Inlet - ESP_161SG_22_DNA (SPAdes) (version 2) | ecosystem: Environmental > Aquatic > Marine > Intertidal... | reverse complement strand
TCGAGACAGCGTTAGTTGCCCTTGTAGGCTGCGACGGCGTCATCATCCACGGCGTCGCGAACGCAATGACGTTTGATTACGCTGGGGTTGATCTGCGTTGTGAGTCTCAGATTGATGTCCGCGGACCTAAGGGTGTCCCTGGGATCAGACCCTATTTTGAGACATTGACTTTAGAAATCGTTGTTTACACTGACGAAACTCAGGAGCGCTTGGAGAAGCTCGCTAAGAACGTTGAGTTCAGGTGTCCGGTAATGAATCTGTTTGTTGCGGCTGACGTGACGATGGATGTTTCGTGGACAAGACGTCCAGCTGCCGAATACCGTGATGATGTTGGTTAGGCCACGGTGTGTAGATCATTTGTGGCCTACGGATGCGACTAGATGGACGCAGGTAAACAATCTATTAACGACAATCAAATCAGAATAAGATTGGTGCATCCTGCGTGAGGTTATTAACCTAGGTTCACGATTCAAAAGTGTTTTATGAGGTAAATGAATGAAAATCGCACGCATTTTATCTGGTATCGGGCTGACGGCTGCAGCGGTGCCTGTATTTGCTCACGGTGACCACGGGTCGATGATGTTGACCCAGTTGATCGGTCACGGGTTTAGTGGTGAGCATCTTCTTTTTGCGCTGGGTGTAGCGGCGGTTTCTGCTCTTGCAGTGGTGCGCGTTGCTAAAAAGAGTTAAAGCAAAATTCATAAAAAAGGCCGCTTATGCGGCCTTTTTTATGTTTTATGATTTTGGAGGTAGATCCTCGAGTTCTTTCTCGTAGGCGTCTGTCATCTGAGTAGTTAGGCCGTTCTTTGCCAGAGCTTGCTCAAACAAATCTCTGACTTCTTGTGTCTCGTCGGCGTAATCGATTTGATGACCTCCGATGCGCTTACTGATCCACGCCTTGGGCACTCCTTGAGCGTTCCTGATTGCTACGCCTTCATATTTAAATGCGAGATACCGAGCGGGAGTAGTGCCAGTATTAAAATGCTGATGAAACCACATATTTGGTGGCACGATCATCGAGCCAACCTCCCAGTCGAACCGCTCTGGCTCGGCACCCTCGGGCCACATTAAAGAGTACCCTGAGCCGCTTAAGATAATCACGTGCGCGCCGGGCCCGTGCGCGTGGGCTTTTTTGTATGTTCCGATAGGGAACTGTGAGATGTGGCTATTCAGTGAACTCTTTGCAAAGTTGAACCGAATATGACCTCCCCCCGCGCCTCGTTCTTTCGCTTCAATCAGTGGAAGGTTTACGCCATCGGGGACGAAGTTGGTTTCTAATAGCAGCCCTTTCTGCTCGCCCTGACCTGAAAAGAATTCAGGGTCTCCACTGAATCTCTCGGGAAAATCATAGCGAGTATTGAATACAAAGTCCGGATCCCCGTAGGTATTCAGAATAGGAGGCGCGTTAGTGACCGCGACGTAACGGGCAGGCTCGGATCCAGAAAGGTTAAAGTGCTGGTGGATGGTGTTCAGCGGTATTGCGAATAATGCGCCTGGTCCCCACTCAAATTCGACTTCTTGTCCAGCGAAGTTTTTGACTGTGGTTTTTCCGTGGCCAGACAAAATCATGACCGTCTCTTCGAATAGCTGACTCTGCGGCTCTAACTTTTTGCCTGGTGGAATTTCACACACGTAACAGTCGTTGGTCGTGCGTGACGCGTCATGATTAATGTATACACCTGATCCGCCGCGACGAGCCCAGGGTTTGAGCTCAACGTGATTGAGGTTCTTGACGTATAGGGCGTCGATGATATCGAGTCCCTCATCATGAACCCACCTGAGATAGGGGGTATCTTTTTCTTTCGCAAACTTCTTTGCTAGCTCGTCCGAAACAATTGCGTCTTTACTCATAGTATCCCTTGGTCGTTGTGGCGTAGCGAACAGGTTCACCCGCCAGATAAAATTAGATCTTTAATCTGGTTGAATGGTAGCAATAATAGAACTTCAACGGGTCTCACACGCACGCGACCAACGAAACAATCTTACTATGGGGGCGAACATCTTTGTCGAAGCCAAGCAATAAAAGCTCAGAAAATAAGGGTCTTTCGCATGCGCTGACGGACCACGACTATGGGATATTTAACGAGCACATTCACGTTCCGGGCCGTCATTACGACCACGACCACGACGACGACTTCGACGAGGGACCACTGGAGGATAACCCGCTCTGGCAACAAGATAATATTTTCCTATCGACGGTGGGGATAGATATTGGTTCGAGCAGCACTCAGGTCGTGTTTTCCCAGGTGCATTTAGAGAGGCAAGGTGAGGCTCTGAGCTCCCGCTACGTGGTTGTGGAAAGGCGGCTTGTCTATCAGTCGCCGATATTTTTTACTCCATACGAGGGTTCTACGGAAATTGACGCTCGCGCGTTGGGGGCGCTAATCGATCGCGCTTATCACGAGGCGGAAGTCAGTCCGCATGACGTTGACATTGGTGTGGTTCTTCTCACCGGCGAAGCATTGAGGCGCACAAACGCCGAGAACATCGCGCACGTGATCGCACACAAGGGAGGTGAGTTTTTGAGCGCCAGCGCTGGCCATCATATGGAGTCCAATCTGGCCGCGCATGGGTCTGGTGCGGTTGAGCTTTCTGGTACGGAATCATCGTGCGTACTAAACGTTGATATCGGTGGCGGAACGACCAAGCTTGCCCTGATTCGTAACGGAGTTTTGGTGCAAACCGCAGCGTTTCACGTGGGTGGACGGCTATTGGTTTGGGACGAGCAGCGGAGAGTCACACGATTGGAGCCGCGCGCCAGCGAGTTACTCGCCGGAATGGGTGTCGAGGTTGTGCTGGATGACGTCGTGTCTGATCAAGTGGTTCAGGTGCTTGGAGAGAAGCTAGCCAGCACCGTGTGTCAGGTTGTGAGAGGAGAAAATAGCCCAGATGCCCGGTGGTTGACGGATAGCCTGGATGTGCCGTCTGATTTGGACATAGTGATATTTTCGGGCGGCGTGTCAGAGTACATCGCTGACCCTGATGCAAGTGGCCATAACGACATCGGGCAGTCACTTGGTAACCGGCTACGTCTGATGCTGAATGAACGGCCCAGTAGCTTTCGGATCAAGGCATCGTCAGGCGGTATACGGGCAACCGCTTTAGGTGCGTCTGAGTTCAATATCCAGGTTAGTGGTAACACCGGGTATTTGTCAGACCCCGGTTTGTTATTGCCAAGAAAAAATATGCCTGTGATACGTCTCATCATTGATACCACCATGATGTCAGTCGACGAACTTACTCGAAGGCTCAGGGAGGCGGTTATTGCGTTTGATTTGACAGACTATGATGAGTTTGTCCTGGCTTTTGAGTGGTTGGGCGAGTTTGACTACGATCTCTTGAAGCGCTTCTGTGATGCCATTGTCGCGTACGTTGAGTCAGACACGACGAGGGCTAATAAACCACTTTATCTGTTGTTCGATCGTGACCTTGCGCAGAGCGTTGGCAGAATCCTCACCACTGAGTATCGGATCGAGCGACCATTGCTGGTGTTGGACGGTCTTCGTTTCAAGGAATTTGAGTTTGTCGACTTGGGTCGCATCCGACTCCCGTCCAGAACGGTGCCGGTGACGGTTAAGTCGTTAATCTTTCAGAGCCATGGGATGTCTTAGAACTAAGGAGTTGTTGCATTGAAAGTACAGGTAAAAGATGGCGTTTCGTTTGAGTGTAATAATGATTTTCTCCTTCGGTCAGCGCTGGAGCAGGGTCTGGGTTTTCCCTACGAGTGTGCGTCTGGTAGTTGCGGTAACTGCCGGTTTGAGCTTCTGTCCGGAGACATCGATTATCCGAATGGACAGCCGCGCATACTTTCCGAAAAAGACCTGGCAAGAAACAGACATCTGGCTTGCCAGTGTGTCCCGAAGAGTGATCTAGAAATCAAGGTGCGTTTGTTCGACCAGTACGAACCGGTGCACAACCCGTCGCGCTTTATTGGGAAATTAATCGAGGTGGAGGAAGTCACTCATGACATTTCCGAGTTTCGGTTTGAAACCGACTCCGAGCAGGTTTTTGAGCCAGGTCAGTTTGCTTTGATTGACGTTCCCAGTGTTGACGGGTCGCGCGCTTATTCGATGTGTAATCTTGGTGGGCAACCAGGTCGTTGGGATTTTCAGATCAAGAAGGTCCCAGGCGGTGCAGCCACCTCAGCGCTGTTCAGCGAGGTAATCCTCGGACTCGAGTGTGCGATTACCGGACCATATGGGCGTGGCTATTTTCGAGGCTTTCGTGGCCGTGATATCGTTCTGATTGCAGGTGGGTCAGGGCTATCTCCGATGGTGTCTGTCGCCAGAGCGATTGACGCCGCCTCTAGCTCCCGGTCGATGGAGAAAGTCTCTTTTTTCTACGGTGGCCGTTCGGCTCCAGATATCGCTGGCGAGCAGTTTTTAATGGGTATGCCTGGGTATGATGACTGGATCACATATGAGGCAGCTTTGAGCGATATCGCAGACGCTAATGCCAGCGATGTCTTCGAAGGGTTCGTTCACGATTTGGCAAAACAGCGACTGGGAGAAAGCTTGAAAGAGGTTGATCTATATTTCGCTGGGCCACCGTTGATGGCTGGTGCGGTCGAGCAAGAAATTGTCCGTCACTATCGAATACCATCTGATCAGGTGTTTTATGACCGGTTCGGTTAATTGTAATTTTGAGGAGTTGTTATGAACGTTAATCAGATCCGGGAGATGAAACAAAGAGGTGAAAAATCCGTTGCGCTGGTGGTCTGGGACGCCCCTACGGCAAATATCGCGCATCTATGTGGTTCTGATTTCCTGATTGTTGGGGATTCGGTCGGTGTTAATCTTTGGGGTCAGTCGAATAATCTCGAGATTACGCTCGATGACTTCCTGGTGGCAGTGAAGGCGGTCCGGCGAGGTGCGCCCGATGCACTTGTTTGCGCTGATATTCCCTACGGCCCCGTTCAAATCGATGCAAAAGAGGGCGTCCGTGCAGCGGTTCGGTTAGTCCAAGAGGGCGGGGCTGACTTGGTGAAAATCGATGCTGCTCCTGACTACCCCGACGCTGTGGCCGCAGTGACTAGGGCTGGCATACCCGTTTTTGCGCAGATGGGGCTTAGCCCCCAGTCAGGTTCAAAGTATGGGATCAGTATCGGTGATCTGCAGCAACCAGAGAGTCTTGTCCCCGATGAGATGATGGGGCAGCTTATTGAAGAGGCCCGGATATGTGAGCAGGCCGGTGCTGCCATGATTGACCTCACAAACGCGGGGCCAGTGATTGGTAAGGCCATCACGGACGCCGTGAGTATCCCCGTGATTGGTGGAATGGGCGGCGGGCCCTGGCTCGATGGTCGGATACGAATGTTTCACGCGGCGGTTGGGTATGGGACAAAGTTCCTCGATAACCCACCGAGCGCATATGCCTATGTGGCCCAAACATGCCGTGATGCGGTCGCTGAGTTGATTAGTGACGTACGATCTGGTCAGCAAATCAAGGGTGGTATTGGTAGAAAGTGATGACAGAACATGCGACTGAACAACTGATTGCGGATGGGATATCAACTCGGGTCTCTATCGTTGGTCGCGGTGAGCCGTTGTTGATGTTTTCTCCGGGCGGATTTGACGCGACACTCGAAAAATGGAGTGAACTTGGGGTCTACAAAAAGATAAATATCATGAGTTACCTCTCCGATCGGTTCACCTGCATTCTATTTGATCGGCGTGAATGTGGCGGGTCTGGTGGTCGACTAGAGATACTCGATTTTGCTGGAATGGCCCGCCATGGAAGGGCTGTATTGGAGCAGCTCGACTATGGAGCGGCGCACATTATCGGTGGCTGTCTTGGTTGCGCACCTGCGGCCGAGTTTTCAAGACTCTATCCAGGAATGACTCGGAGTCTCAATCTCGTGTGGCCGGTTGGCGGCGCGAGATATCGGATTCGCAATTTTGGGCGCTTTGCCACGCACCTCGGCTGGATAACCGAGCACGGAAAAGATGCGCTGATTGAGAAAGCACTAGCGAGCGACGTCGGGTTCGCTAAAGACTCAACGCTTGGACCATGGGGTGGGTCACTTAGGGTTGATGCCGGGCTTATTGAGTCATTGAAAGCATGCGACGAGGCTGACTACGCGAGACTTGTGCAGGCAAGCTATCGGGCGATGTTCGATCGTGAAAGCGCTCCTGGACCAATCGCTGAGCAGTTGATGCAGATCAGGGCGCCTGTGGGCATCGTTCCGGGAGACGACGAGAGTCATGCGCGCTCAGCGGCTCATTTCGTCAAGGAATGCATTTCCCACGCGACCTTTTTGGATCTGCCGACGAGTGAACAAACCAGCGAATCGGTGTTCGCTTTTTTTGATGACCTGTATCGGTCTCAGCCCGTGAGGTCGAGTGTCGAACGACAAAAGTAGTCTTCCCATCCACTGGTGGGGGAGAGAATCTGTTGGCGTAATCCGGAGTCAATCAGCTCGTTCAGTACCTGCTCGTTCGGTGCTACCCCGTATGGAAGGGGGTCGAATCCCATCGATTGCAGCTTTCGATTCCGGGCGTCGATCTCGTCATCGTCAGAGACGCGCTGCGTGGTAATGCGCTCGAGGTATTGTTTCTTCTGTTCTGTGAAACACTCAAATAGCGCAACTGGTAGTTCCGGGAATTTCTCCACGATTGATTCGGTCATGACGATGAGGTGGTTGATCGGATAGAAACCACTCCGATCAAGTGCCCGTAAGGCTGCTTCTTCTGGATCTGGCAGTAAAGTTTTCACATTGTCAGACTGAAATTCGCTTGGCGCCATGCCCGCCACCGCGCTTAGATCGCCCGCAAGCAGCATCTCCTCGAGCGACGCACCTTCCCTGATCATTTCAACGTTTTTGGGGGGCGTGTAGGCCTCGACATGCTCGTCACTCGATCTGACCCACGTGACATCGTTGAGGTCTAAACCCTCTCTGTCTAGGATCGTCCTCGCCCAAACGCCGGTCGTGACCGTGTAGCCCCTATTCACACCAATCTTCGATCCAATGAGATCCTCAACACCCCGGATGTTGCTGTCTGCTCGGATGGTGATTTTGTCATGATGAAATCCTCTGACAAGAAAGATAGGAATGCCAATCAGAGGAACACCATGCTGTCTGGCGCAGATATATGTCGTCAGAGCCATCTCGCAAACATCAAACGCTTGCTCACGAACCATCGCTCGGAACGCTTTGACGAGAACCGGCCACTCCTCAAACTCTAGATCGAATCCGCGGGGTCTAATTTGACCGCTTTTGATATCTCGGTTAGCACCTTGGCTACGCGAAACGGCTTTAAGACGCATCGTTGATCTCCTCTTTTACTTTGTCAGCAACAGCTGCACCCCATGGGCTCGAAACTAATAAGTCGGCGCTTCATCCAGTCGGGAGGTAAATCTCCTTCATCGACCTCTTCAAGTTTTTTGAATACGGTGAAGCCGTGCCGAATGTCTTCGAGCCAAAACGAGAATACGCTCATCCGCTTAGGGAACCCTGGATCACGCGGCCAATGCTCTTCAATCAACAGCATCGTGTCTGAGGGTAGCCTAAATCGTTGCAGTACTAACCTCTCTAATCTGAGGATTTCTGATCGCTGCTTAAGCGCGCTTCTCATATCTCTATCGTTCCAGTTTGGAGGGGCAGATGCGAGGGATCTGCTCAATCAAGTTTGTTTTGCGGTGGTTCTAAATTGAATATAGCTCCTACAAGATGAGTCGGTAGACTATAGGTTCTATTTTAGGAGATGAATATGTCGGAGATGGTGAAGGCGATGGTTCGGGTGGGTGCATCCCAGATGGAGATGCGCGAGTACCCAATGCCGGATGTACCCGAGGATGCTGCGCTGATGAAAGTTGTGGTCGCGGGTATTTGTGGTACAGATGTGAAAATGTACAAAAAGCCTCAGAAAGACGAGCACGTCATCATGGGCCACGAAAATATCGGATACATCGCAAAGGCCGGCAAATTGTTCCAGGAGCGTCAGGGTGTCAAGGAGGGTGATCTGGTGTTCGTCGAACACTATGTGACCTGCATGCAGTGCGAGTGGTGCCATAAGGGTGAGTATAGGCACTGTGCATCAACCGACTGGAGACATAACCCCAACGCGATTCGCTACGGGTATACCTCTTGTGAGTCGGCGCCCCATCTTTGGGGTGGGTTCGCTGAGTATATGTATCTACCGTGGAACGCGGTTTTGCACAAGGTTCCTAAAGGTGTGAGCCCAGAATTGGCCGGCATCGTGACACCGATGGCGAATGGCATCGAGTGGGCGTTGTTCGATTGCGGGGTGGGCTACAACTCATCAGTACTGATCCAGGGCCCTGGTCAGCAAGGGATGGCCCAGACCGTCGCGTGTAAGCAGGCGGGTGCCTCCTGCATTATCGTGACCGGGACCGCCAAAGACGTTAAACGTTTGGAGGTTGCCAAGAAGTTGGGCGCCGATTACACCATCAATGTGAGCGAAGAGGATCCCCTCGAGAGAATCATGGAAATCACTGGAGGCATTGGCGTGGATGTCTCTCTCGAGTGTACTTCTGGGGCCGGTACAATCCCGGTAATGCTCGGTGTTGAGGCTCTCAAACGAAAGGGGGGGACCATCTTGCTACAGGGCGAGCTGGCGGAGTTTCCGAACTTCCCGATCGGTAAGGCCACTGTCAAGTACATCACGTTCAAGAGTGCAAGGGGTCACGGATACAGGTCTTGCGAGCTGGCGTTACAACAGCTTGCCTCAAATCGGTTCCCACTGGATCTGGTCACGACCCATACCTACCCGTTGGAAGAGGCGAACACGGCTGTGAGAGCCGTGGCGGGGGAGATCAGCGAAGACGTCGTTCACGTTTCGTTACTACCTCATGGGCCAATAGATTGATTCGTCCTGTCTGCTTGGTCACTGGATTCTTGGGCGCCGGAAAGACTACTCTCGCGCTCGGGATGATTCGGTCGGGCGTACTGAAAGACTCGGTTCTGATCGTGAACGATTTTGGTGACGCCTCTTTCGACTCTATCCAAGTTGGAGCGACCGGTACGGCGTATCGGGCGATGGACGGAGGGTGCATTTGTTGTACGGTGAAAGACGATCTGCTCAGGACATTGCACGAGATCCCTGCCCTGTTCCCCGACAAGTCCTCGATCTGGATCGAAACTAGTGGGATCTCGAATCCATCTGATCTGATACCACTGTTTCAGGGAAGCTCGTTTCTTGTGGATTCCTACTCGCTGCGGTCCGTGGTGGCGGTCGTTGACGGAAGGAATCGCTTTAACTGGCTGCTGGAGCAAGAATCGGCCGCAGAGCAGCTATCCATGGCATCGATTTCTATTATCAATCAACACGACGACGCTACCCAAGACCTAGATTGTTTGAAACAACAATTACTGGCTTTGAATCCCACGTCTGACGTACGTATCTTGTCGTTGAAGGATGAACTCACTTTGAGTATGGATGTCTTTTTTGGTCGGCACGATTACTCGACGCTTGGTCAGAGCTCGACCGGGCACCAACATCACCATGAAACCCATGGCTACGTAACCCAGACGATCCGTTGGAAGGGCTCAGTTGACGAGACTGAGTTTGTGGACCTGCTCAGTCAATGGATCGAGCAAGTTGGTCCTTGTTTGCTCCGGCTGAAGGGGGCGGTCCGCACACATGAGCATGAACAATTCATGATCATTCAGGGCGTTCGGCAGCATGTCACCTTCGGCTATGAGCACTCTGGATGGCCCACAGAAAATGTTTTGGTGATCATCGCTAGTCGTATCGAACGTGACGCTATCGATCGCCTATTGGATCAGATTCTGTCTTTGAAAAACAATGAGTTGGAGGCCGATTTATGCCAAAAGTAGTCACCGGAATACCTAAAATCTCAACGGAGACGATCACCCGTTACAAAAACCTGAGTGTCGCCACAGTGCACGAGGCGCAGGGTCGCACGGGCCTCCTGAGTCCAGATATTAAACCCATTCAATCTGATCTTAAGTTGGTTGGCAGAGCAGTCACAGTATTCGCAACCCCGGGTGATAATGCCATGATTCATGTGGCAATGGAGCAATGCGAACCAGGAGATGTCATGGTCGTTGCCGTGAACTCGAGGTCAGATTGTGGATACTTTGGCGATTTGCTCGCGACCTTGATGCAGGCTCGTGGAATCGCTGGATTAGTGATTGATTCCGGTGTTCGGGATGTTGCTGATTTAAAGCGGATGCAGTTACCCGTTTTCTGTCGTTGCATCGCTGTCCAAGGCACAGTCAAGGAGACGCTTGGTGACGTAAATGTTCCTGTTGTCTGTGGCGGACAGTTGATTAACCCAAGTGATCTGATTGTTGCAGATGACGACGGTGTGGTTGTGGTTCGGCGACATGAGCTTGAGTCGGTGGCTCAGCTCTCAGAGGCGCGTGAAGAAAAAGAAGCAGGCATTCGGGCGAGGTATCGGGAGGGAACCTTAGGCCTCGATATGAATAACATGAGACAACGCCTATTAAATATGGGGTTGCAATATGTGACTTACGACGAAGATCAAAAAACGAAAAACTAATTCAACGGGAGCCTAATGATGATAATTGATTGCCACGGCCACTACACGACATCCCCCCCACAGCTACAAGCTTTTCGTGACGAACAACTTGGGCTGTTTGCAGAGGGTAAAGACACCAGCCTCGCAAAAATGGCCGCTATCTCTGATGGCGAGATCATCGACTCGATTGAAAATAATCAGTTGAAGCTGATCAAGCAACGCGGTGGTGATCTGACCATCTTCTCTCCGAAAGCCTCAGCAATGGGCCAGCATCAGGCCGATCTAAAGACATCGATCGCATGGGCTCAGGAGAGCAATAATCTGATCTATCGAGTCTGTGAGCTATTCCCGGAAAACTTTGCGCCCGGGTGCCAACTTCCACAGGAGGATGGGCAAATGATCCAGCCGGCGATCGATGAATTGCGCCGCTGCGTCGAAATGGGCTTTGTTGGATTTAATCTGAATCCTGATCCTTCGGGTGGTCACTGGACTGGTAAGCCCCTGACTGATCCATATTGGTATCCGCTGTATGAGGTGATGATGGAATTAGATGTGCCGGCCATGATCCATGTGTCTGGTTCCTGCAACGAATGTCATCACACCACAGGTGCGCACTATATTAACGGGGACACGTCTGCGTTTATGCAGTTAGTGCAGGGAGATCTGTTCGCTCGCTTCCCTTCCTTACGGATGATTATTCCCCATGGCGGCGGTGCGGTTCCATATCACTGGGGACGTTATAGAGGGCTGGCACAGATGCTGGGCAAGCCAGAACCTGCTGAACACATCATGAAAAATGTCTTTTTTGATACCTGTGTCTACCACAAGCCTGGAGTCGAGCTTTTGTTGTCGGTGATCGGTGTAGACAATGTTTTATTCGGCTCTGAAATGTTGGGTGCAGTCAAGGGTATTGATCCGAATACGGGTGATTACTTTGACGACACGAAGAAGTACGTGGATCAGTTGGACCTAACGGATAATGATCGCTACAAGCTTTTCGAGGGTAACGCAAGGCGCGTCTTTCCGCGTTTAGATCAGCGTTTAAGCACTCTGGGACTCTAGCTTTAGGTAATCGTTAATTCAGCCAGGCGGCTAACCGTTCCGCAATCATGACCGTTGGTGCGTGTGTGTTGCCACTGGTAATGGTTGGCATCACCGATGCATCAGCAATGTATAAGTGTTGCACCCCGTGGACCTCAAGTTTTTCAGAAACAACTGCCATTGTATCGGTCGCCGGCCCCATCTTCGCGGTACCGACCGGATGGAAAATGGTGCTAGCAACATCACCTGCTGCCTGAATCAGTTCATCGGGTGTGTTTTGAGTCCGGCCGGGCTTATATTCTGACGGTGAAAATTGATCAAGCAGCGGATGATCCATTAATGCTCGTGTTTTCTCGATCGCCTGACACACCACTTGTTGATCATGAGTCTCCGAGAGATAGCGCGGATCAATCCTCGGGGCGTCACTCGCTCTGGGGCCGCTGATATGTGTGCTTCCTCGACTTGTCGGACGTAACTGACAAACACTCGCAGTCATCCCGGGAAAAGGATGCAGTTTGGTTCCCAACTGATCAGCGCTCATCGGTTGGATGTGAAATTCCAGATCGGGTCGATCGACATCGTCACTGGATTTAAAGAAGGCGCCCAGTTGGCTAGGAGCCATCGACAACGGACCCGATTGGTTATAGGCATATTGCAAGGCCATCTTCACACGACCGAACCATGAGTTGGCTTGTTGGTTTAATGTATCCCCGCGTTTTAATCGATATTGCAAACGCACTTGCAGATGATCTTGTAGATTGTTTCCAACCCCCAACAGCTGGGTGTGAACCTGAATACCAAGCGGTGCTAACACGGCTTCATCACCAATTCCCGAGCGCTCCAGGAGTGCTGGGGTTCCAATGGCTCCCGCCGCTAAGATGACCCGTTGCGCACGGATCGATACTGGCTGGCCACGACATGTTCCTTCCATGCCAATGCAGCGATCACCATCGAAAACAAGGTGTTCACTCAGGGTATGCGTCATGACGGTCAGGTTTGGGCGATGCATCACCGGATGCAAAAAGGCGCGTGCGGACGACCATCGGATCCCTTTTTTCTGATTCACCTCGAAATAGCCAACGCCGCTGTTATCACCGCAGTTGAAGTCAGGTCGATCGTTGAATCCAGCATCCTCACAAACGCGTTTAAATGTCTCAAGAATGTCCCACTTCAGCCGCTGCTCCTGCACCAGTAGCTCACCTTGATCAGAGTGATAGGCATCTGCGCCACGATGGTAATGTTCCGATTGCTTGTAGTAGGGCAGAACATCGGACCATGTCCAGCCTGATCCCCAAGCGTCGTAGTCGGCTTCTTGTCCGCGCATGTAAATCATCCCGTTGATGCTGGAACATCCACCCAAAACACGGCCTCGGGGATAGGCAAGACTGCGACCATTGAGTCCAGGCTGCGGTGTGGTGGAATAACACCAGTCGGTTTTGGGATTGCCCATGGTGTACAGATACCCAACGGGGATATGAATCCAATGCCAGGAGTCTTTGCCGCCTGCTTCAATGAGAGTCACTCGGTGATCTGGTTGTGCGGACAACCGGTTGGCGAGAACACAACCGGAACTACCCGCGCCAATAATGAGAGTGTCTGTCTGAATGGTTTTAGTCACTAGAATTTAGCCGAATCCGAATCGCTCGTTGATCAGATGGATCATACAAGATTGCTTCACCAGAGGAAGTCCCGAGCCCTGTAATGGCACTGATCACGACTTGGTGGGTCACCATGACCGCCGGCTGCATCTGCTCTTTTGCGATGGATGATAATTTCGCAGAGAGAGCCTTCAGTGACTGTGACCGATCGACATGGCCTTCAAAAAATGAACCTAAACCCTGAAACGCGGTCACCGGGCCAATTTGCATAAGTCGCGCGGTGTCGAGGCAACGACACCAGGGGCTTGAATACACGATAGGTGCTGAATAGTTCAGTTGTCTGAATTCTTGGCCGATCGCCTGGGATTGCTGTCGACCACGATCGTCCAGATTGCGCTGTGTGCTGCAATCATCCACACGGAAATTGCTTGGATCACCAAACCCAGGTGCGAGTGCGTGTCGAATCATGATCACAGTCCCGGTTGTATTGAGTGCTTCTTTCAAAGGGATCACTCGATCTTGAGCGACTGCCAATCGGACAGGCCACGCAAAAATGAGAAAAACCAACCACAATTGCCAACGTCTCTGAATCATCCGATGTACACTCCCGCGTCTGATGGGTTGAGGTTATCTATGAATGCGGCTCAATGGTGGATTTTTCTACCAGCCTGTATTGGAATGAATTTTTTTCCAGGGCCTAACAATTTACTGGCTCTGGTTCACGGTACGCGGACCAATGCTCGACAAGCGACCCTCGCTGGGCTTGCGAGGTTGCCTGCAATGGTGGTGATGCTGGTGTTGCTTGCGGTTGGTCTGGAAGCACTGCTTGCCGTGAGCGCTCAAGCTTTTCATTGGTTACGGGTGATCGGTGCGGCTTATCTCTTATGGATGGCTTGGCAATCACTGATGACAGATATCACCACGACAACGACTCTGAAGGCGACGCACACACTCTGGAAAATGGCGCGATCTGAGGCGTTGGTTGCGTTTACCAATCCGAAATTGATTCTCATTTTCTATGCGTTTTTTCCTCAGTTCATCGATCCCGAAACAGCTGTCGTCCCGCAGGTCGCGGTGATGGGCGGAACATTTATCTTGATTGAGGTGGCGGCGATTGCGCTCTACGCCTTTGGCGGAACCTGGTTACAAGCGAGGCTTGAAAATACCGAGAGCTCGAAGTGGCTGTCGAGGTTTACAGCGACCGCACTCACTGCCGCTGCTGGATTGATCTTACTGCCATGAAGACACTCTCTCCCTACGCGTACGGAACTGTTTTGATGATTATCGGAGTGTTGGTGTTATCGCCTGACTCGGGAGTGTTACGTCTCATCGACGGTGACCCTTATATCATTTCTTTCTGGCGAGGGATTGGTGTGTGTTTGGTGATTTGGTGTTTTGCTCTGATTCGCTCGCCTCGTGACTTTGCGGTTCAGCTGACCAAGCCAAGTTGGTTGTCCTTTGGAATTTTCCTATCATTTGGCACCTCATCGATGGCCTTTGTCTTTGGAGTCGCCTATCTCGGTGCGCCGACCATGCTGGTGTTTGTCTCGATGACTCCCTTAGCCTCTGCCGTTGCAAGCTGGGTCATTTTTCGTGAGACAACTGATATGGCGCTTTGGATCGCGATTGGTCTGGCGATTGCTGGCGCCTCGATCGCCGGGTCTGCCATCCCATCTGACACCCCGATCGAGGGTTGGCTTGCGGCGATTACCGTCCCTGGTTTAACCGGTCTTGGGATTAGTCTGACTCGACATCATCCCGGCGAGACCATCTGGCCGATTTACGGTGCAGCAAGCCTATGTGTCGCGATTGTGCTTTGGTTGGCTCTGCCAAGCGTCATCATCCCGGATGGCACGTTTTGGTTGGTTCTCTTGAATGCCTGTTTTACCGTTCCTGTGTCGTTTGCATTGATCACGATTGCGCCGAAATACCTGCCAGCGCCAGAAGTTGGTTTGTATTTATTACTTGAGACCTTAATTGGACCTGTGATTGTTTGGCTTCTTGTTCAGGAGGCACCGCGCGAAAATGATTTTATTGGCGGAGCAGTCTTGTTGACCGCGCTGATTGGTTTATTCACCTATCGAATGCATCAGGCGAGACGGAGAGAAATGGCGCTCTAAGATGGTGGGATTAATTGCAGATGCTGTCTTGCCAATCGCGTGGATCTTGGCGTTGGGTTTTGGGGTCAAACGCTTTTCAGCACTAGATGACTCGGTTTGGCGGGGTCTTGAATGGATTTCCTACTGGATTTTAATGCCGAGCCTGTTGGTAGCGGTCATTATTCAAGCCCCCGACTTTGAGATTCCTTGGATCCCCTTGCTTGGATCGATGTACGGAACACTGGGCCTCATCACTGTACTTTTGATTGTTGCATGGAACCTTAGATTATTAGGTCGCGCTTATCCGAGTTTCACGTCGTTGTATCAAGGTTCAGTTCGGTTCAATACCTTCATTTCAATGGCTGTGATTACCGGACTCAATCCTGTTCTATTGCCACATCTTGGCGTGGCGGCCGCAATTTTTATCGTGGTTCTGAATATCAGTTGTGTGGCAGTGATGACTGCTGGTCATTCTGATCGCATGTTGCGTCGAGTATTCCGTGAAATCTTAAGGAACCCGTTAATTCTTGCTTGTCTGCTGGGTGGTCTGGCTCGTGGGTTCGGAGTGCCAAATCAATTTCCCGTCAGTGGGATGGCCTTGGTTGGGCAAGCAGCTCTGCCAATGGGAGTATTCTGTTTGGGTGCTGGATTGCAATGGCGCGCTGTCCGCGCGGGATTTGGTCTAGCAGCACTCGCTACCATTCTCCAATTAGTGATCAAGCCCCTGATCTTTATCGCGCTCGCAATTTGGCTCGACCTCGAGGCGGATTGGCTATTGGTGGGTTTGCTATTGATGTGTGTCTCGACAGCGCCATCGAGTTTTATCTTAGCCAGACAGCTCGGAGGGGATGCACCTTTGATGGCCGGAATTGTCGCAATCCAAACCGTGTTATCCATCGCATCTGTTCCTTTGGTATTGTGGGTTGCGGAAAGTATGAATTGGATTCGTTTGCTATGAAGACCTGCGATCTATTGGTCATCGGCGGGGGGATTGTCGGTCTGACACTAGCTCGTGAGTGGTTGATTCGTCATCCGACCTCCAAAGTGGTTGTGTTGGAAAAAGAAGCCAATTCTGTGTCCCATGGAACCGGTCGGAATTCAGGCGTTGTTCACTCAGGGATTTATTACAGTGAAGGCAGTTTGCGAGCACGTCTATGTGTCTCCGGGTGTCAGCAGATGCTCGACTATGTCGCAGCACATGACTTATGGATTGATCGATGCGGTAAACTCTTGGTTCCTCCTTCTGAGTCAGCGCTTGAATCAATGCAGCGACTCCTTGATCGAGGTCGTGCTAACGGTGTCGACATTCATCGAGTGACCGGTCAAGAAGCGTTGCAGCTTGAGCCTCGCGTCAATCCCCAGTTTGATCAGGCGCTCTTTGTCCCGATCACCTCTGTCGTGAATCCAAAAGAAGTCGCCGAACGAGTCAGGTTGGACGTCCTTGAAGCCGGTGGAGTGATTCATTACAAGATTCCCGCGCAGTCCATTCATTCTCGGCGAGGAACGGTGCAAACATCGATCGGCACATTTGAGGCGGGCACAGTGATCAATGCAGCAGGATTGTTTGCCGACCAGGTTGCAAAGCGCGCGGGCCTTCAGACACGTTATCGCTTCCAACCATTCAAGGGAAAGTATTGGAAACACAAAGATCCGTCGTTCCAGATGCAACGGTTGGTGTATCCAGTGCCTGATTTGAATCTTCCATTTCTCGGTGTGCATTCAGCCCACAATCAAGCGGGTGACGTCTATTTCGGACCCAGTTCCACACCGGTGATCGGGCGAGAAAATTACCAAGGGCTTCAAGGCATCTCGTTTGGTGATGGGCTGTCACTCAGTGCGGCTTTGATCGCGAAATTTGTTCAGAACACCAACGGTCTTCGGACACTCGCCATGCGAGAGTTGAAATTGATGCGCATGCGCGGGGTGTGTGATGAACTATCGAAGATTTTGACAGGGATCGAGCCGGGTCATCTGGAGCAAAGCCTTGTAAAAGTGGGTATCCGTTCACAGATATTTGATTCGACAACACAGCATTTAGTGAATGATTTTGTTGTGGTGCCGGATGGACGTGCGATTCATATTCTGAACGCCATCAGCCCAGCATTTACTGCAAGCTTTGCATTTGCCAAACACATACTTGATGAATACCAACAATAAGGATGAAACGTGGATTTAGGATTAAAAGGACGGACCGCACTGGTGATGGGCGCGTCTCAAGGGCTTGGTCAAGCGACAGCCATGCAGTTAGCCGAAGAGGGTGCTCATGTCATCCTGGTTGCGCGTCGTGAAGATGTTTTAACATCCGTTCAACAGCAGATTGAGGACGCTGGAGGGTCTGCCGAGGTCGCTTGTTGTGACCTCTTTGACCGGGCATCTCGTCAAGCGCTGTGTCAATTGATCGAGAATCTCCCGCGTCTTGACGTACTCGTGGCCAATTCTGGAGGGCCTGCGCCTGGCATGGCACCAGGGATTGCTTCAGAGGTTTGGACCCAAGAGTTCGACGCGATGGTGTTGGGATTGATTGAGATTATTGATACCGCGGTCATTCGGATGAAAGATGCCAAATTCGGCCGAATCCTTGTGATTGGTTCGTCAGGAATTGTCGTTCCCATACCAAAACTTGCGGTCTCGAACACATTGCGCTCCGCAGTTGGTGGCTATGTGAAAACATTGTCCGAACAGGTCGCATCTCACGGTGTAACCTGTAATATGGTGTTGCCGGGACGTGTTGAGACCCCACGGACTCAAGCAATTGATGCCGCGACAGCGAAGAGCCTTGGAATTACCGAAGAGCAAGCGCGAGCTAATTCGATTGCGACGATCCCGACCGGGCGTTACGGACAAGCTCGGGAGTTTGGTTCTGTACTGACGTTTTTGGCCAGCGAACAAGCAGGTTACATTACGGGAAGTCAGATCCGTGTTGATGGAGGAGCCATTCGCTCGATCAACGCCTAAGGTTAGGATGACCTACTCGAAAGACATTAGAAAAAATAACTACGGAGTCCAAAAGATGAAACGTCGTTCATTACTCACCCTGTCGGCAGGTCTGCTGGCTGGATCGTTAACTGTCTCTGGTTTGGCTGTTGCCGATGCAAAAGACTATGTACTGAATACTGCTTCAACAGGAGGTACGTACCACCCGGTAGGAACCGCGATTGCCACCCTGTCTAAGGTGAAATTATTACCAAAACAGAAATTTAGTCTGACTGCGGTGAACTCTGCGGGTTCTGGTGCCAACGTTCAGGCGATGGGTGCAGGAACTGCAGATTTTGCGATCTTGCAAGGCCTCTATGGATCCTATGCGGCCACCGGCACCGGTCCAATCTCTGACCCACAGAAGAATCTGCGTTCTGTGACGATGCTGTGGCAAAACGTGGAACAGTTTGTGGTCGCTAATTCAGCGGTCAAGACCGGTACTGTGTCTGACATGCTTGCGTTGAAAGGCCAGGGCGCGGGTATGGGTGCGAAGAACTCAGGAACGCTCGGATCCAACAAGGTCTTGATGTCGGGACTCGGAATCGATATCGAATCAGACTTCTCACTGGTTTATGGCGGCTATGGTCCGACGGCAGATGCTCTGGCGAACGGGCAAATCGTTGCTGCAGGCATTCCCTCAGGACCACCAACAGGGGCAATTACCAAGCTCATGGCCGGTAATGAGGGAAAATTCACAATTCTTGATGTGACCGCTGATGAGGCGAAGAAGCTTGACGGTGGTCGGATGCTTTGGACCCCTTATACCATTAAGGCCGGAACCTACCCCGGACAGTCGAAAGACATTAATACTGTTGCCCAGCCTAACTTTTTGGCGGTTAACGCAAATGTTGATGACAACCACGTCTATCTATTGACCAAGACGATGTATGAAAATCTGCCATTTTTGCAGGCGATTCATCCAGCAACAAAAGCGATGGCAATTGAAAAGGCAATGGCCGGATTACCGGTACCTCTTCATCCAGGTGCGGCGAAGTATTATCAAGAAGTGGGCTTAACCGTTCCTTCACACTTGATCAGCAAATAATGATTGATTCCTAAGGCTGGATATCCAGCCTTAGGGCTTTCATCGACCCATGAGTTCATCAGAGTGTTCCGTTAAGCCTGTGATCGCCAATCGCGATGACTGGTTGTCGCTTGGGCAGGAAACGACCCCAAAGACTTGGGTGCAATGGGTTTTTATTGCGTTTGCGGTGGTCTTTGCGTTTTGGCATGTGGCCACGAATCTTCTCATTAATGAATCCGCTCTCTGGCAAAATGCGATCCATTTCGCGGGTTTTGCGGTCTTAGCCAGCGTCATTTTTCCTGCACGATTATTCGGACGTCAGTCATTGGCTTTTGATTTGGCGTTTGGGCTCATGGTCGCTTGGGCTGCGTGTTGGGTGATCGCTTCTGAGTCGAGAATTTATGCCGACACGCTTTCAGTGACTGGCCAGTCATGGCAATTTAGTCTCTGGGATTGGTTTGCTGGTGGTCTTCTGATCGTTGCTGCGATCGATTTCTCCCGGCGGGTCTCCGGTTGGGTGATTCCGGCGCTGATCATCTTCTCTGTTTGTTACATTTTGTTCCTTGGAGAATCCCTTCCTGGCGTGTTTCGAACAGCCAGTCTGCCCCTCGATGATGTGTTATTTCGAACCATCTTCAACGATGAAGGGCTGTTTGGCATTCTCGCGACGATTTCGTCATCCAATATCACTTTGTTCATGATTTTCGGTGGGTTTCTGGTGATCTCAGGCGCCAGTGATTTTGTCATTGAATTATCCAAAGTGGTTGCTGGGCGCGTGCGCGGTGGCGCGGCTTTTGTGGCGGTGTTGTCGTCCGCGCTGACCGGTACCATTAGCGGATCTGCGGTTGCCAACACAGCGTCAACTGGGGTGATTACCATTCCTCTGATGAAATCCAGTGGATTCCGCGGTCGGTTCGCAGCCGGTGTGGAGGCGGCGGCATCGACTGGTGGGCAGCTGATGCCGCCGATCATGGGCGCCGGCGCTTTCGTGATGGCCAGTTACACATCCATTCCCTATTCAACCATCGTTGCCGTCTCGGTGATTCCGGCTTTGTTGTATTTCTTGTCAGTTGCTTTTGTGGTTCGGATTGAGGCGGTGAAGCATCGTGTTGGTGAGGGGATCGACATGACTGTGAGTCGAACCAAAATCATCGCGGGCGCTCTCACCTTTGTGATCCCTCTTTCAGTCATGATTTATTTTCTGATGTCTGGCGTGACACCATCGTTCGCAGCGTCTGCGGCGATCGCAGTGTTGATCTTGGTGTCATGGATTGCCTGGTTGATCGGGCAATGGACGGGTACCGAGGACTTGCAAACGAATGTGATGAACTTGAAGCGCATCATTGACGCGTGTTTGTTGGGTATGCGTGGTGGAATTTTAACCGCAGTCTTGATGGTATCAATCGGTGTGATTAATAACGCCATTGTGACCAGTGGTATTGGGAATGGTTTTTCGCTCATGATTGCGCAGTGGTCTCAGGGTTCATTGGTCATTGCCATTCTCCTGATTGGCTTGGCGTCGCTCGTCTTGGGAATGGGATTGCCAGTCACCGCTGCCTACATCATTTTAGCCATTCTGTGCGCGCCAGCGTTGGCGGGTATTCTGTCCGATACCATCATCATCGAGAAACTCATTCATGGTTTGACCGATCCTGCGCAAGCCGCAATGTTCATGTTAGTTGACAGTCCGCATGCAGCCAAAGTCATGGTTGGTATGACCTTGGAGGAAGCCGCGAGTCTGATGTCGGCGATGCCTTTTGAAGTGGCGATGACAGTGCGTCCGATGCTGATCGAGGCGGAAACTCTGATGGGATTTTTGCTGGTCGCGCATCTGATTATTTTCTGGTTAAGTCAGGACAGTAACGTCACGCCACCGGTGTGCCTTGCTGCCTTTACGGCGGCCGGGATTGCTAAATCACCACCGATGGCGACTGGGTTTCAGGCTTGGAAGGCTGCCAAGGGTCTCTACGTGATGCCGCTGCTGTTTGCGTATACGCCGCTCATCAATGGGACCTTTTTGGAGATGTGCCAGATTGGCTTCTTTGCTGTGTTTGGACTCTACGCCACCAACGCTGTGATTGCGCGATTTGCCGAGGGTCCCTTGGCCCTTTGGCATTGGCCGCTTCTGGTGACGGGTGCTGTGCTTTGTTATGTGCCCTTGGATCTACTGCTCAATGGTGTTGGAGCCATGTTGGTGACGTTGGTGGTTTGGTTGACCTATCGGCAGAATCAATTCTTAACGGGCGACACAGCATCCTGATGAGATCTGTGTTTTAATTCTGCACAACGTGTATGGAACAGGAGTTTTGGAATGCGTTTTTTGTTGCTTGTCGGTTTGTGTAGCGTGTTGACCGGGTGTATCTCCATTTTCTGATATCGATCCATGCAGCAAAACCCCCATCGCATTCGTCTTGAAGCCAACCGAGAACTTCACGCCCGTCCTTTTCCGATTCTGAGTGCCACCTGTCGGTTGGTGCATCTGTGTGTCCGCGTATCCCCAACATCACGGGACGAAGTGCGAGCCTGGCTGAGAGAAAAAATTAAGGATTTCCCTGACGACTTCCAAGGCCATTGGGAGCGTCCGGGGGTGGATTCCTGGGTTCGTGTTGAGCGCCACACAGAGTTTGTTGCGATTACGCAGGTTGTTCCGGAAGGTTTGCAATTTACTGAAGTTGCCGATTCACAATGGATTGACCGATCACCACAAGATGTTCTTGTTCTGGCGAGAGTCTCGTCGTCGGTCGGCGGTCAAATGCCAGCAGACGTTGAGGCAGTGAGCACCTTGCGCGGTGGTGAGGTTGTGGCTGGGAGTAATTTTACCGAAGATAACGCAGGATTTACCTCGTGGACGGTCGCGTTTAAGAAAGATCCAGGGGATGAAGCGGCAGGGCGACTGTTGCAAATGATTCTGGAAATTGAAACCTATCGAACGCTTGCCGTGATGGGAATGGATCGAATCCGGGCTGTTCATCCGATCTTGCAGCGTGTCGCCAATCATCTTCCGAAAGAGATCACAGAGACGCTTGATCATGATGCGATGATGAAGACACTCGCTTCGCTGTCAGCCCAAGAAAGTGAATTGCATGCCGTCTGGGAAAAGCTCGCGTGGCGGATTGGGGCGAACCAGGCCTACCATGAATTGGTGTTTCAACGACTTGATCAGCTCAAGGCTCATGGTTTGGATGGATATGTTGGCATCCGTCACTTCTTGAAGCGTCGTTTGACACCTGCCGTGTCGACCGCTGAAACCGTGCTCCGTCGGCGGTCGGAACTCGCCGAACAGATTGATGAACGCGCCCAGTTGTTGCGCACCCAGTTACAGTTGAATCTGCAAAGTCAGACGCGAGATTTATTGGCTAACCTGGATAAGAGCGCCGAGCGGCAAATCCGATTGCAGTCGGCTGTTGAAGGGTTATCAACCGTTGCTATTGCCTATTATGCAGTGGGTTTGATCTCACCGACACTTGAGCCCTTTGTCGAGCCTGCATTCAAAGATTGGGTGAAGGCCGGTTTGGCGCCCGTCGTGATCGGTGTGGTGTGGTGGACCTTGTCACGAATTCGGAACAGGGTCAGTCACAACACCTAGCTTTCGTGCCTCATCGGCGGTAATGATCTGGTTGTGTTGGTTCACGAAAACGACTTTCGGCTGATGGTGATGTGCTTCGGTTTCAGTCAATTGACCGAATGCAGCCAAAATTAAAATATCACCGACGCGAGCCCGATGAGCGGCTGAACCGTTGACTGAGATAATGCCCGAGCCACGCGGTGCTTCAATGGCATAAGTGACTAGTCGTTCACCGTTGTTGACATTCCACAAATGAATCTGCTCGTTGGGTAGGATGCCGGCGGCATCCATCAGATTTTGATCGATCGCGCAGGATCCAATGTAATCAATCTCCGCTGCGGTCGTTGTGACACGATGCAGCTTGCCTGTCATGAGTGTTCGTAACATACAATTCTCCCTGAGGCCGCGCATCATAAAGGAGTTTTTTGCTTTGCACAAAAATGGCGATGAGTTACCTGTTTGGCTGATTTGGAAACACGAAGGGTGGCTAGTGCAACTGGCCATTCGCTCGGGTGCGCGAGAAACGCGTGCCGATGGGGTATTGAATGACCGCTTGAAGTTATTTGTCAAAGCACCACCGATTGAAGGTAGGGCGAATCAGACCATCATCGCTGCCATCGCAGAGGCCGTTGATACCACGAGGAGCGGTGTGCAACTGGTGAGTGGGCTGAAGTCAAAGCAAAAAAGCGTCAGGATTGAATTGCCGAGGGAGGCGGGTATGCGACTGTCGCAACAGCTCGCCTCGATTGGGCATTAATCGATCATGAGATCTTGGACATACTTTGGAAGTCCGAATGCACCGAGATGAACCTCGGGCGTGTAGTATTTTAATGTGTTGAGCTGTTCAGTGCGATGCAGCAAGGTTGCATGATCAGGGGATTTGACGTTGCTTTTGCTCGCAAAGCCCATGGCCATCGCACCGCCTGCATAGGTCGGCACAGGCGTTAAGTAAAACGACCGAGTGGCGAAATAGGATCTCCAGCGCCGATAGGTGTTAGTAACTTCGTCCCCTTGCATGTAAGGCACACCGTTTTGCGTCACTAAAATACCGTCGGCAGTGAGGGCATTAGCGCAACCCTGATAAAAGGTTGACTCAAAAAGCACTTCGCCGGGCCCAATGGGATCTGTGGAATCGGTGATAATGACATCATAGGTCGCCGTGTTGGAGGCGATGAAAGCGGCTCCATCATCGATCACTAGGTTCAAGCGTGGATCGTCAAAGGCGCCTTGAGAATGATTGGGGAAAAACTCCACGCACA
>Ga0209654_1001008_pt1 | contig 24099 bp, 13 predicted proteins | sample SaaInl1SG_22_DNA_FD_184646 | JGI IMG/M metagenome (GOLD analysis project Ga0209654, IMG submission 184646) | Marine microbial communities from expanding oxygen minimum zones in the Saanich Inlet - ESP_161SG_22_DNA (SPAdes) (version 2) | ecosystem: Environmental > Aquatic > Marine > Intertidal... | reverse complement strand
CTCGGATCTGGTGTACTACTTGGTGTAGGACTTGGATCTGGTGTACTACTTGGTGTAGGACTTGGATCTGGTGTACTACTCGGATCTGGTGTACTACTTGGATCTGGCGTACTACTTGGTGTAGGAGTTGGGTCTGGAGTAGAACTCGGATCTGGTGTACTACTTGGGCTTGGTGACGGAGTTGGACTACTTGTAGGGTTTGGGGTTGGACTCAGTGATGGTGTTGGGGTTGGCGTACCCGTTGGAATAGGTGTACTACTTGGTGTAGGACTTGGAGCTATACATTCTTTAGTGATGTTAAACGTAACATCTCCACGATATGCACATGCGATAATAATCCAACAGTCAAGTCCTGGTGGTAATGCCTGAACACCCACTTGTACTACTGAAGATACGATACTAACAACATCACCAATTTCATAATTTGGATCATAATTTGCAAGTACTTCGTCCCCTGATGTATAATGTCTTAACCTATATGCAATACACTCATTACAATCATCATCATAAATTGGTCTATTTATTTCATCAATTTCCGGTATTGTTGAACAATCTAATTGATCTTGGAAATATTGTTGTGAACTTAGGGATAGGTCCTCAAACGTTTGTTGGTTATATTCAACCAATATACAATCCTCATCATCACCATTGAAAAGAATAACATTTGAATGATCTACATATGCCGAAGCTGTGGTGGTTATATGATAAAATAACTCTCGTTCACAATACTCCAAGTCTAACTGAGTTACTTCGATTGGGAAACCTAACTCATTTATTAAGTAATCACCCTTAATAAAATAATCTTTATCGTATGTACAACATGGATCAACTGATTGTTCTTCAGGTCTTACAAATAATTCTTCAGGATATTTTTCGGTAAACTCCCACTGACCACTAACCTTAGTCATTACCCTTACTTTTGTATTTGGTAATAATCTAAATCGGTCGTTAATTACGTTCATTTTAATAGTACCTAAACAATCGGTATTATGAACCACAACCTCAACATAGTTTTGTGCAAAGGAGTAACCGTTAAGTACTGAATCTCTAAAATCCTCAGACCCAAAAGGACAGGTTAAATACTCACCTGAAAGTAACCTATCACCCACTGCAACATTCTGAGCATTTGTATGTACAATGTCGCCATTACTAATCCAACCATCAATTTCCTGCCACGTTGTGGTATTTACAATTGATACTGATGGGTTAGTGATTTGAAGTACTTTACTATTTTGTTTTAAACCGTAATCAAATGTTGGTCTATATTGTACTTTAGGGTGTATTGTATATCCAAGATAATTATCACAATATGTTATACCACTTTGTGTAGTTTCAGCACTAAAACCATCCTCAGGATTTTCATTAGGTAAAAAAGACTCGACCGAGTATTCTACATAATGACTTTTAGGTTCTGTAACCGTGTCGTTTATTGGATCCCACTCTAATTTTTGTTGTAAACCCTCAATCCTAACTTTTTGATCACAGTTTGCCGCATCAGTAATTGATATATCAATAACATCATATTCCCTTACATTTCTTACTATAAACGTACACCCTGAAACATAATCAACCGTATAGTCCGATGTGGTTTCATGGTGGGTATGTGTTAAACCTGAAATTCCCTCATTATATTCACCAACACAATTAATAAAAATATTAACCGGCCAATCAGTATTGTAAGGTGGACAATCAGTACATGGATCACCATCATCAACAGTATCCTCATTTCCAAATGTAATTCCCGAAACTTCAAAATACACATCAGATATCAATTCACAATTATCAGGGTCTTCAGGTAATGTATACATAGTACCATCACCATAAACACTAACTTTTGGATCACACTTAGTAGTTCCTGTTAGATAAACAGAATCAAAATAAAAATCAAATGTACTCGGGTCCAAACAATCAAAATCAACTTCTTCGTATTGTTCCTTACTATATGGGTAATTTGGATTAAGTTTATAAAGTTGAATATTATAGACAAAAGGAACAATTGCAATTTTTTTAACACCGTCAACATCTGTAAAGATTCTATAGTCTAAAATAGGTGCGTATTCATAATCATACGTTTCAACGGTTTTAGATGTCCCATCGGGGTCGTTTGTAGTGTCAGATAATTCACTTATGAATAAACCTTCAATTGTCGTATTACCACTTAGTTTATATTCTTCCCAACCGGCATGATTGTTTATTACATCTCCATTACCTGTATATCTTGTCTTTTTGTAATATGTCTGATTAATTTGATTATCAATTATATCCTTAATCTCATCAATCCAAAGACATTCCAAAACCTCCATTTGTGGTTTTAAGTAACATTTAAAATCACATAATAACGGTAGATGTTTTGTTTTGTCAAATTGGGTACCTCCACTTGTTATGGATATTTGATCTAAAGTGGTTATACCCGAAAACTCAGTAAATTCAACTGTTTGTGCACATCCGCCATTATCAAAAAATACATTTTCAATATCACTACATTCCGAAGTGATTTCATATGGGTCATATAAAGCCGCGTGGTTGTGGTTTAATAAAATATCATCACATGTTGTTCCTGAAATAGTTTCAGTTTCACCACTCACTACAATATCAGTATCACCTGTGAATGTTAAACCATTAAAATCAATGTGTAATGTGTATGTTACACCACTAACAACGGTTAAACCACGAAATAAATCATGATCACCTAAAATAGTTTCTAAATCTTCCTCAATGACATCTTCAAAGTCAGGAAAAAGATTTTGAGTAAATTCATTCGGTAAACATGGTTTTTCATATTCAAACTTAGACCTACCGATTCTACCATTTTCAATAATATTACCACCTGTCCATAGTGTAGTTGCAGGAATAAACTGTTCTACAACTTGAACCCAATACGGACTCATTCGATTTATGAACTCATTTACCGTTGGTAGACTGAAAGGGTTATCTACATTCAGAAGGTAACCCTCATATATGTCCTCTAATTGAATATAATTCTTTTTATATCGAATTATATGTGAGTTACGTATTTGTTCGTTTAAAACATGTTCTGTGTACTCAGCAAAAGTGAATCCTGTTTGTGGTTCCAACGATGATCTACCAAAAGAAACGTTTAATTCTCTACTTTTCCTATAAATGTCATTATCAACACCCTGAGATGATGAAAGGTAAATTTGTATATTTTTTCTGTTTAGGATTTTAGAATCCTCATCACCCAACACTTCGGTTTTTTGGTTGTTAACCTCATTATGTAGTTCGTACCCATAATCTAAACCCGAAAATTGTCTATATAAATCAAAATAATCTTCACCGTAAGTGAAATCTTTATTTTTTGTTTTTATAACTTTAGGGTTAGAAAGTAAATTTGAATTTTCACTATCTAATTCGGTTGAAGACCTGTGATCTAATGTAATTTCATACCATCCAGCTCCTTTTTGAAAGAAAACATCTTGGTTTTCACTCTCGATTCCTTTAACATCCCCATAATCACCTTCACTCGAAAGTAAATCAATCGGGTACTCATCACTTTTAAAAAGTGTTGAACCTGTGGTGGTTACGTTATTATAACTAAAACCTGTTGTTGTTATTTCTGCAACTTTAAAAGTTTTATCACCCTGAATTAGGTCATATACATCATTATCGATATCTAAACTTTTCTTATTTACATCCTCATATCTGTAAACATATTCATTTATGTTTATTAAAGGTTCGGGTGCACCGATAAAACGTAAGAAAAATTCGATTGCCTTTCTTGTACCTTTTGATTTGTATATGTGTGATAAGTTAATGACTAATCTTCGATAAAACTCAGTTTCAGCCTCAACCATATTCATTCCAATCCCAACACCATCGTACTGACTATCAACTCTTGTATATAGTGAGTCCTGTAAGTTTTTCTCATCAAATAAATTCAATGTGTCTAAACCAAGTGTGTTGGATAGGTTTTTTAAAAGAACATCAGGTAAATTGTTGATTCGATCATAACTAACATTTCTCATGTAAGCTATATTATCAATGAACTTCTTAACCTGATCGAAACTATGTCCGAGTAGTTGAGTCACTGAATCCATTCTCTGATCTTCAGTGTCAAATTCGAATATTGACGCTGTGGTTAGGAATCTTGAAACAATATTTGATTTATATTGATCTATCCTTTCACCGATAGTACTTAATTCCTCAACATAACTGATATATGCACTACCCGATATTTTTAAGTTCCACTTATCTCTATATAACGGCCAAGATATTTCTTGTGTTCTTAATTCCGTTTTAGACCCATCGAAACTATCTTCAGGTACTCTAAACTTTGAGGTGTATTTTATCTTTCCTTCTCGGTTAAGTAGAACCGCCTCCAACTCATCTAACCCTCCGAAGAATTCCTCAACAACACTATTGTTAGGTCTTATTAGAAAACTCTCACCGAACGTAGTGGATGATTGAAACGGATTACCATTAACTGTAAATGTAATTAAACCATCAACATTAACTTCAGAATAACTTACAATCTGAAATTGTACTGAGTTTAATTCTAAAACATACCTTTTATAAGAATCAAAGAAATCCTTTACAGGATTAGTATTTTCAGGTAGTGTGTTACTTTTTGGTTTTATTAGGTTAATTCCTAATGGATTAAACACCTTACTATTTTCAACCTGAAAGGTTGTAACATTAGTTTTCTTATTGTATGTAGAGTTTAATGCTGTGTGAGGTGTAACAGATACGGGGGTCTCACTATCAATATAAAAACCCGCAGGAAATTTATTGATGATTCTTTTTACGGAAACTGATAGTCTTTGTCTTAAAGAACCAAATAAAGACTTTGAACCCTCGTCGTGTGAGTTTCTAAATTTTACTTTATCATTTTTACGTTCCGTCTTAATCGGTGAGACACCACTCTCAATTGGTTCTTCTTCTTTTAAATCCTCAAATGTTAGAAATTCGGAAAATGGTTTTGATTGAAATGATTTTTTATCCCTTTGAGGGATTGTTTTATCCAATGCAAAGTTCGCAGAGGTCAGCTGACTTGTACCATCGGTAATTTGTTTACCGACCAAGTTATCATTAAAGGTTTCCCTTCCACTTGCTGCTTGACTTGGAACTTTTCTTTTTGCCATTATTGTTGAATATCATCGAAATTTTTAGTGTCATCAACTTCATCTCTTTCTTCTCTGATTTCATATAGTGTTTCATTAAACTCATCTTTAATCTCGAATAAGTTAAATTGTTTGTATATGTTATTAGATTTGTCGTAGATGGTATATATTCCGTCTGAAACCGATTTCGATTGATTCCCGTATAACGCATATGCCAATGTTGTGTTATCATGTTCAACCATGTCAACCTCAATTGTCGTTGGGTTGAAGAATGTATTAGTAAAAATTATATTCTGAGACGGTTCCCCAATAAATGGTACCGTATTCGGTCTATTAGTTGGTGCCGAAGATGGTGTAACCGTTAAGTATAAAAGATTAGTGACTGAATCAGTGTATTGGTATCTAATTGCCTTCTGTGATGTACTTGTTAAATTTGAAACCACTGGGTTACAATAGAAAGAAGATGTTACAACTCTATAAAAGTTTGGAATTTTTGTACCATCATCATTTAAGTACTCTATTCTATATCCTGTTAACCCTTGAGGTGTGAACTTATTTCGGTCACCACCGGGTACGTTACTCAAATCAATAATAATTCCTCTTACCGACGGTAAAGAAGCCAATATTCCACAATCAGTAATACTCGTTCTAATTTGTTTAGGTCTTATGTGTAGTGTATATATCCCCAATTCATCGAAATCTGAAGAACTTAATTTAAGATTATATAAACCACCTAAGATTTCAGTGTCAGGTGCATCAGGACTGTCTGTCGTATCTGAATTATGATAAACAGGTGTTAAGACATCCTCCGAATTTAATTTTTTAAATAACACGGGTGCCGTCGCTGTCCTTCCTGATACGTAGTGAAAGAAAATTTCCACATCGGATGGTGATACATCTGCCGGCCTAATCGTGCCATAACTACCTACTGCCATATTCTTTTAATTAATAAATATAATTCTATTGTTTTTTTACATTAAAAAAACCATTTCCGTAGATAGATAATTCACCAACGTTGTCTAATTCCCCTAACCTTAGATTCATTTCCAAGACACCTTGCTTCCCTCTTTCCACAAATACGTCCGAATAAATAGATGGTTCGTCAATAAAACCTATGAAATGTTCGTTTCTGGTTAACATCTTATTAAAGACTTCTTCTTGTTGAAAAGTTGTTGTTGTCCCTGTTATTGTTGTATGTCCATCATCGTAGTCTCGATATGTAAGGTTATCAATAGTATAACCCGTATATGTTAATCCAGTACCGTCAGTTCCTGTTGTTACACCATTGTAAGTGTTTTGTCCGTATTTTTTTAATTCTGATATTCTACTCCTACCAATACCCGCAAAATGTAAAGTTGCGTCCGAATCATTATCGGTGATATCAAGATCATTTATATAATTTTGACTGTTTGTTATTGTTTTGTAGGGTATTGTAAATGGTCCAAACGTTCCGTTGGGGTTACTCACTGAAATATTTTTTGGTACTGTTATTTTTTTTGTGGTTTTTTTGTTTACCCATGGTTTATTTAGGGAAATTGATACATTATACGACCCATTAGAACTAAACGTATGTTGTAAAAATGACAGATTACTACCTGAACTTACATCTATGGTGTCAACGTTTCCATCACCCCAATCAACATCGAAGGTTTCGTTTAAAATAATCTTAAGATTATCTCTGTCAACACTATTGTAGAGTCTAACCGTATTCCCACCTGTTATTTGGTAATTAAAGTTACATAACACCTCTACCTGTTCTATATCACCATCAAAACCTACCATACCACCCATTTCATCGGCGTTCGATTCTAAATAAACTGGAAGGTCATAAGTGTCGTATGCTTGTTCTTTAGTGATTGATCCCCATGATGTACCACCCCATTTATAATATCCCTCAGAAAGACTTCCTGAATTATATATTACATCACCCACTTCAGGTCCAATATAAACCCCATTAGATCCCGACCACGGAATAATATTATCATTTGGGTCATACCATGTCTGATCAGTTAACGAGGTTAGTGATCCCGTTTCAATTGTTTTAAGTCTAAATGTGTATTTATTATTTTTCATTCCATCTCATAAAATTTAATCGGGGAAGTCGGAGACCCCACTCTACCACCTTTTCCAAACCCATAGGGATCATATACGTAAATTGCGTAATTATATGTTGGTTCATTAGTTCTATCCATTTCCACCAAAAAGTACAAATCCTCCTCTTCAACAGGAACCACATCATTACCAAGATCACTATTTAAAAACTGTGTCTTATCACCGTTGTATGCATTATAAAATTTTGCAGTCATATAAAACGTACCACCAGTTAATACTGATTCTTCGAGTACCGTATCATCTTCAAACCAAAAGAGATACATATTCTCTTTATTTCTAAATGGTGTTCCACAAAATACAGGGATCTTAATTTCCTGACCAGTATCTAAAATTAGATCTTCCCCAACCATAGGATTTAGGTTTTTTGAAAAGACTAATCTCCTGTTTTGTCTGTTTGGTGGGTCATTATTGGGTGTTTTATAAAACTCTAACTTAAAAAAACTATTTTTTAAGGTTTCTATCTTATTATCACTTTGTTCAATCCCAACTCTGTAATAATCTAAACCGTCATTGTATGAACCATTTTTTTTAAAAAGGAATTGTAACCATATATCGGTTTGTTCAATCCCATTGGACGTGTAAGGTTTGTGTATGTACCTACATGTCTCGTAATTTTCTACTGGATTAATTATATCCTCCAAAACTTCTCGCTGATATGTTTGGAATGATTCATCCCATCCTGCGTCAGTTCTAAAATTTTGATTAGACCCTAAGACTAAATTTTTATCTCCGTTTTGTTTTCTTAACTTCATTTAACAATCAATATCATTTTCAGTAGTAAACCCTTTAAGTCCAACACCTTTATTAAGAAACCTTTCTTCGTTCCTGAGTAAAAAATTTATATCACTTTGGATGTAATGTTGCCCATTTGTAAAAGGGTGGTTTGTCCCAAACCCATCTGGATCTACATAACCGTGATCATATAGGTCCCTCCATTTCCACACCGCGTTAAATTCATCATAAATAACATTTTCAGGTAAATTATGTATGTCATTAGTTCTCGCAGTTTCAACATAAGGAGACAATTCTCTCAATTTAATTCTATAATGTGGTTGGTATATTAACCCCACAGGGTTTGATTGTGACACACCCGCAAAATTGGCAGTACTACTTTGTAAATGATTGTATATGTCCACAGGTACTGTAATTTTATGAAACCCTTCACTTAGAATTGTTTCTTTAAAGTCCTGATTATTATATTCAACAAATGCACCGTCCAACACAGTACCAATCGGTAATTCATCACCTTCTTTAAACGTAAACGACCCAACGGTTGAGGTAGTAAAAGGTAAGTTTGTGTCAGACCCCGAAAACCCCATATCAAATTGTTCGTCAACCCATGTATTGTGGAAATTAAATTTCCAACCATTCCTCGGTGGGTAATTAAAGTACCCATTTCTGTTTCTAAATGTGGTTGTTAAGTAAACCTCAGTTGGTGTGTAATTGTAGTTATTTCTTAACCCTCTTATATCCACAGCATTTTTAAAATGATATAATACTGATTCAGGTCTATTCTGTTCAACATAAACATCATTTCTCTCATCCGCAGTTTCAAATTGTAATTTTCTTTCGATTTCAAAAATGGGTGTTTCAAAACCAGCATTATCAATAATACACTCGTCAGGTGTTGTTAATGTCTTATGTTTGTGAACATAGTATTCGGAAATTGTTTCATCAACATTCGTTCTATCCAAACATCTTCTACCAAAAACAACACCAATAGAGTCCATCGCAGTAATTTGGTTTTGAGTGAACTCACTTTTTTGTATGTTTATTACAAATGATTCGGAATCATAATTTTGGTCTCCGAGTGATGTTATCCCAAAAACTCTTGATGATCTACTTGCACTTGTTAATGTCGATCCCGATAAAACTACAAACTCACCCAAGGACATATTATGTTTTATAGGACTAACAAGTCGATATGATTCATCATAAACTTCAACTCTAAAGGGTACACCAGCTTCTGCAGTGAAGTTGTAAACTGTATCTCCTGATAATGTATATCTCATAGGATATGTACTATCGTGATCATAAACATAACTTAGATGAAAATTCCAATTCCAAGATGAGGAATCCATCTCTGTGATTGTTTTATGGTCAGTAGGACCTGTTAACGTTATTGTTTGATTGAAACTACCAACAGTGTCACCTGTGATTGTTGACACTTCTCTAACCGTGTCTCTTCTGATAAACGCAAATTCATTATAAGGTAGGTAACCCTCCCAATCAGAATCCAACCCATCACCCAAATCATATAAACTATTTTTGAGTGGATCGTAAGTTGTTACACCACTATAAAGGTTACGAAATATCATCTTAGTTTTACCGTAGATTTTATATTTAGTACTTTCGTTCCTTTCTTTTTTGAACAATTCATTAATGTCCAATATAATATTTCTATCACCCTCCCTTAAAAGTTGTTCATCTCTTTCAAGACCAACCCTCAGGTTTAAGTTTTCGTCCGTAGATCCACTAAATCTTTCTGTTGGGTGTACAATTTTCTTTTTTATCATAATGGCCCAAATTTTTGAATAAATTTATTCCATGACGTTTTACCCGTTCTTAAACCAAAGTAGAAGAAGAAAGGACCACCGATTGGTATTTTCTCATCCGAATAATTATCATCACCACAATCTCGTATTGGTGGTAACATAGACCCATCATAATAATGTCCATTTATATTTTCTGTTGGATCTCCACCCGCAGGAACATTCGCTGGTCGAGGTTCCATTAATCCATTATAATCCCAACCACCTTGATACTTAGTACTATGTATATAATCTAAATCCCATTCTTGTTTTTCCGAATTACCACCGTTTGATCCGAATCCATCACCCCTTTTATTCCATTTATAGTATGGGACTTCTTGAGCGGTTTCTGTTAAATTACCAGCCGCGTTAATACATAATCTAAGTAAAGTTCCGTCTTTTTCGACAATTTCCGTATCCTCATCATCTTCTGAAAATACATAATCAATACCCACGGGTCCAAAACCATCAAAAAGTGTTTGTGTTGAACTGTAATATGGGCTTTGATCATCTTCATCATTATATCCGTATAACCCGAGTTGTGAATTAAAATTTAATAATTGAGCAATATCACCATCTATCTTACCACCACCTCTTCTATCAAAAAGATCTTGAACTTTTAATTTACCTTGTTCTTTAACTTCTTTAGATGCAATAACATATTCCATAAGATCGTTTATATCTTGGTAAGTTGAGTTTCCAATACTTTTGGACACTGAACAATTCACATCTAATTCAGGATCAACACATATCTCTTTTATATACATGTTTTTTGGTCCCAAATCAATAATTGTTGTTGGGAATAATATTTCACCATACCCACTTTCACCTATTTCACCAACAAACTGACCGTTAATATATGGTGTTGATCTATAATAATAATGAACTCCATTATCATCATGTTTTCTATAAATTAAATCTTTACAATACCTTGCATTAGAACCACCCCTTCTTCTTCTGAATTGGAAGAAATATAGTGAACCATTTAACCAACTATTACCAAAACTGTATGAAGTTACTCCCGCACACATTAGTTTACCGAGTAGTTTTCTTCTTGAGTAGTTCATAATTAATTTCGCGTTCTTACCTGTGGCAGCAACAAGTGCGTATTGTCCATCCGCAAATTCAGAATAACCCGACGCAGTACCATCTCGATCCTCCACGGGTAATCCAGTAACACCACCCCACCCTTGACTTAATGCTACTCGTCTTGGAAATTGTTCACCTTTATGTCCTCCCCAATTGTTACCTAAAATATGGTTTTCTGCTGACCGACTAAAGGTTCCAACGATATCTTCAATCGGTGGTGGTGTGTCACAAGGATTTTCATTACCATCATAGAAAACATCAGGGTAGTCTTGATATTCGTTAGGATTTGCCTTAAAGTAGTCATACGTTTTAGTTCCTGCCACATTATTTATATAAGCCTTTAATGACATATCACCATCAGGGTCATATATAGTATCATACTTTTCACAACCACTCTCAGTGGGTGGATTCACACCTGAAGATGTTTGTGTTAATTCCGAAACGAAATACACTTCACTTATACGTATCACTCCGGCAGATAACAAGGCAGTTCCACTAACCGAGGTTGGTCTTGGGTCAGCGTCGGTTAAATTATTTTCTTCATACACCACTTCATGAATATAACTTGGTAAATACGAATATGCTGTAGAACCAACTAATGGAGTAATAGTATACGTACTTCCATACCCAATAAAAAAATATTCAGATTTTTCATCAACCCCATCCACTCCGGCAACACCAACAACCATAATATCACTTAAACTTGTCGCTGCCGCTCCACCTTGTGGACCATCAATTGCAGTTGCATCCCCATTATCAATATTTGCTTGTGTTGCGGTAACTTCTATTACTTCCGTAACCTCAATGACTTCTGCAACCGTAATAACTTTTATTATGTAATTTTTTATATCGGATATGCCGGGTATATTTAAAGACAAATACGTATCATCATTGGTTGAATTTGGGTCATATCCGTGAGTCCCGTCTAAATTAGTTGCAATTGGAGTTAATGCTGTAGACCCCGAATATTGTCCCGTAGCATTAATGAAATCCTCTTCATACCCTTCATCCACAATGATGTAGTCATATTCATCTTCCTGTCCACCTGAAGACTGACTATCCGTACCCGGGTCAGTGTTACACTCATAACAATCAGGATAATTTACTAAACCTAATCTCCTCAAAGTTGTTACTTGTACTTTTTTTGCCGTTCTCGCTAATCTCGTCGCCACAGAGGCGAAAGGTCTCCAAGACCATTTTATAAGTTTTAAGTCAATTTTAATTTCAAACCCATAAAGAATCTCACTTATGTCAAATAAAAATTCAACAATAAAATCTATAGCAAACTGAGTTATTAATAGGTAAATCCTTTCTAAGAAATTTAAAATTATAATTATTAAGAATTTAAACTTGAAATTACTTACCGCATCATTTATTGGGAAATACTCATTATTGTTCGGACAGTCTTCTTCAATCGCCGGTTGTATTTCCTTAATACCAATGAAAGACTCATTTTTATCTTTCGTAAATAATGAGAAGTTTTTCTCCCACCATCCTTTATTATTGTATTGATTGATAAAAGAAGAAACAGTATAAACTCTACCATACCTAAAAGAATAAAAATAATCGTTTGAAAAACCATTGTTGTTTAATCCTCCTATATCCACACGAGCGTCTGGTGGGTATTCCATAATGTCGGTAGAAAAGGTATATGACCTTGAGTCTGTAAAATGTGTTTGAAAATATGGTTGTCCACTTGTTGGTGGTGTGTATGTACCAAGTTGATGTTCCTTAACTTGTGGGATAAGGTATTTACCTCTATACTGTTTTTTGGAACCATTATCGTTCTGTAATGAAAGTCTAAACCTATATGTAGATCTCGTGGCAATTCCCTTATTCCTATCCTTTACAACTACAGTATCACCAAATTCATCAGTTATAATGTACCTCATGTTCATAGGTACTCTAAAGAAGAAATTACCATCATCATCTATTTCTGAGTCTAATTGTATTGCTTCAAGCTCTGGTTTTTCATAATTTAACGTCCCATCTGCGTTTTTTTCGTACTCACCTGTGAATCGTATTGCCTCAATATCACCCTTTCCTGTAATGAGTGAGCATTTTTCACCCATTTGATTATCCACGTTACATTTTACTCTAACAGACTCTTTTCCCGAGTCGGTAAAAGAACCACCCATCATAATTGAATATGGTTCAATACGTATTCCCTGTTCCTTTAAATCAAAGTCAGTTCTCGTTATACCAATCTCACATAGATCTTCATTACCCCAAAAAGGATAAACTTCTATAGTTTTTTCAAATGTTGTTATTTGTGGTAATCCCGCGATATTGTTCGAACTCATAAAGGTATATCCGTTTTCAAACTTTTGTTCGGATACACCCTCATATATAAAGTCATAAGGTACTAAAGACTGACATCCCATATCTGACATATCAACGTCAACGTGAATCGTTTGAGATCCGACAGGGACCCCCCATATCATAAAATCACCCGAATCATTTGTCTTTACAGTGTATTTGTAGTATTTTTCATACACCTCTAAAATTTCTTCTCTACCTAATATATCTTCTTGATCGGGGAAAGTACCTGTGGGTGTATGTCCAGTGTGTTGTTTTCTTGATGGAAGTAAATTGTATCTATAACCATCATTATTAGTTTCAGACGTTGTGGTATACGGATATAATTCACTTATGATTGGGTCATCACTATCCTCATCACTTAATGGTATGAAAATAGAAACTCTGGCATTTGCCACACCAAACCCATCATTAACGGAAATACGACCAGCAACAACACCATAATCAGCACAAAGTGATGCATAAATGTCTTGTTGTGTGAATTTAAGAGAAAGGATTTCTAAAAGATCAAAGTCCTGTTTTAATTCAACAGTCAATTTTTGATCCTGACCAATCTCAGTTCGTATTCTGTGTTTTTGTATCATATATTATAAATAGATTACAACCTATTTTCTCATAATATTAATAATACATAAAATACTAATTAAAATGTAGTGGAAGTGAGTGTTTTTATTCTAACTTTAATATCTTTCTTAGGGAACCTAATTTGATATATCTGATTATTTTTCATGTATATAGTAGAATCTGACTGTTGAATCTCTTTTGTTTCTTCACTAACATATCCTTGTGATACCTCAGCCATAGAATATTCACCCTCAGTTTTACCAAAGACTCTAAGATCTACAACATTAACCACACCCGTAACATCACCAACCGTTTTCTTTAACTCTCCAACGAATAGAGGATCCCCCATCTTTCTACTATCAATAGTGAAATAGTTTGTTACAGACTCAATTACATCTTTAATAACTTCTGTTTGAGTTGTGTTTTTATCTATTACTAAATCCACCTCTAATCCCATATCAATTACTTCACCACTAACAATATCCAAATAATCATTTATCATTCTATAGTTAGTAAGATAATTCATTATGTTATTTTTTAATGTTGTTGAAACGGTATCTGTTAATGTACCATCACTATTATATGAAAGTAATTTGATTCTAATTTTATTATCTTCTTCCATTACATTAACCTTAGCCGGTGCCCCATATGTTGAAGGCATTGTCTCGATTAATGATTTATAATCGTTAAGTGTAACAGCTCTATTCTGTGCTGAAAAGTTATATCCAACCATATTTCTTATTTCCTCAACTGTTGGTTGATCAGCCCCACCAACAGCGGGAGTTACATTTGCAACTCTTAATGATTGTACTACTTGGTTATTTACATTGGTCAATGGACCAGTTACATTAAATTCCACATTATCAATACTTGTAATGACGTTGACACCTAAATTTGTGTCTTTTCCACCACCAATACGATATTTTATGAAAACCGTACTATTTGATTTTGGTGTTGCACCTAACGATAAATTATTTAAATACGACCCAAGATTAACCTTTAAAGATCCTTCATTAAAAGAATCTAAGTTATCTAAAGGATCGATAGTTCCTGAACCAAAGGTTACTGACATGTAACCCTCTGGTGTGTATTCGGTAATAAATTTATTTGTTACTCTTTTATTATCACCGGCAATGAAATTCTTTTTATCCGACGCCGATGTTGGATTTGGTATAAATACTTTATCCTCCATTAAGGACTTAACCTCATACCACTTATTTGATGAATTACTAAATTCAGTTGTTGAGGGATTAGACGTAAAGTTCGTACCCTCTTTATGTATAACAGACACCACACCCAAAACATTTTGTTCTGGTAGATATAATTTTAAGAATGGTTTTTGGTCTTGACTTGTAATTACCCTCCTATAAACTCTTGACACTCCGTTTACTACCGCTTCTCTCTTAGTTATAGTATAAGATATCAGTTTGTTATTAGAATCAAAATTAGGTATCTTTAATCTATTAGGTTCACCTTTATTATTAAATGGGTTTGAAAAGTCCGTATCTTCAATTGTTTCAAATATTTGTCCACCACCCGATACTTGAGCACCAGACCTAAGAATTCCCAAATACCTTTCATCTTCCTTATCACCCCTAACAGGTACGTTGATAGAAAAATCACATAAAGATACCGACGGTCGGTTACCGGGTATTCTCATTCCATATGTTTTTGCGATGTGAAAAAGAGATCTTCTTTGTTGAGCAAAATCCAACATGGTCTCCTGCCACACCCTATCGATATGGTAATGTAGGTTATCCCCAATTGCGGCATTTAAATCTAATAGAACCGAAAAGATCGATGCGTCATTAGTGTTTTTAACTAAATCAGGATAATACTCTTTACTTAAGTTTACAAGTTCTTCTCTTAACCCCGCAAAGTCTCTTGTCGAATATGATATTTTTTTTGCCATTTTATATATTAATTATAATAAAGTCTGATGAACTAAATGCACCATTATTAACCGTATAATCTATTTTAACCTTTGCTGTGTATGGTTTAGTTGATGAATCACCTAAACGATATAACCTATCATCGGTTTCTTCGTCTACAGTAGTTACAGGATCGGTATCGTCCTCAGCAGATATAACCCTAATTGAATTAATATCTAAGTTTGGTAGGTATTTTTTACATCCTTCCCTAATTTCTTCTTCTATTAGATTAAAAGTAATTAAGTCGTTTTGATCGAATATATATTCATATATTCTTGTACCGAAGTCCGGTAAGTAATACCTACTTCCCTTTTTGGTTAGTATAAGGTGTATAAGGTTAGCCCTAACCTCCTTTTCGGGTGTAGTGGTTAACTTTAAATAATCTCCTGATGTACTTTCACTAAAAGGAAAGTCAATTCCATAGGTTAATGCCATACTAATAAATATAAACATTAATAAAATGGTGTTAAATAAAAAACCCCCAATGGAGGGGGTTTTAAAAAAAATAAATAAAATGTGATCTTATGAACCACATCCTTCACAATCAAATGGTGAATCGTCAGGTCTAATATCCTGATTAGTTACCATTTTTAATTCTTTATTTTCACTTAAAAGAGAATTTGATGTTGGTGTTGGATTTTCAACTATTTCATTTTCTGTTTTTTCCACAGGTCTTGATTTAGATGTATTCACACCTAACCCCTTTAATGGGTCCACCGCCGATCTCGTTCTTAGATAATACATTCCCGTTTTTAAACCTAATTTCCAACCGTGTAGGTGTGCCGCTAAAAGTTTTGCTTTAGTTGCATTACTGATAAAAAGATTCAAAGACTGTGATTGATCAATGAAAACTGACCGATTAGCCGCCATATTAAGTAATCTTTTTTGTGACATTTCCCAAACCGTTTTATAGATTTCTTTGATTTCTGTAGGAATTTCGGGTATGTTTTGTACAGACCCATTTTCCATAATCAACTTGTCTTTAATATCATCACCCCACAATCCCACAGACATTAGTTCCTTAACTAAGTGTTTATTAATTACAATAAATTCACCACCTAATGTACGTCTTGAATATAAGTTTGTTGTGAAAGGTTCAAACGCCTCATTGTTCCCAAGGATCTGAGCGGTAGATGCGGTTGGCATTGGTGCAAGTAATAGTGAGTTCTTCACACCAAATTTAATCACTTCTTTTCTCAGTGATTTCCAGTCCCATCTACCTGATAGATCTTTATCTTTTAATCCCCACATTTCATATTGGAAGATACCTTTAGAAATGGGTGAACCTTCAATTGATTCGTAAGCTTCTCCACTTTTTGCAAGATCTTTAGACGATGTCATTGCCGCGAAATAAATCGTTTCAAAAATATCTGTTTGTAAAACATCAGCGCCTTCAGACTCAAAAGGTATTTTCAACATACAGAAAACATCCGCTAATCCTTGTACACCAAGACCAACAGGTCTGTGTCTCATGTTAGATTTTAAAGTTTCTTTAGTTGGGTAGAAATTTAAATCAATGACATTATTTAAGTTTTTCACCACTTGGTAAACATATTCATATAATAACTCATGACTAAATTCGTCATCAATTATATATTTTGGTAACGCAATTGATGCTAAATTACATACCGCTTGTTCATCAGGACTTGAATACTCAATAATCTCAGTACAGAGATTAGAGGATTTAATAGTACCCAAATTTTGTTGATTTGATTTATAGTTTGCAGGATCTTTATATAACATATAAGGTGTTCCTGTTTCAATTTGAGCAGTAAGGATAGCATCCATTAGTTTTCTTGCCTTTAGAACTCTACGTCCCTTACCTTCACTTTCGTATTTCTCGTATAATTTAGTAAAATCTTTACTTGTTGGTGAGTCAAAAACATCAGATAATCCAGGTGCTTCGTCAGGTGAAAATAGTGTCCAATCACCATCTTCTTGTACTCTTTCCATAAATAAATCAGGAGTCCACATTGCAAGGAATAAATCCCTTGCTCTCATTTCTTCTTTTCCATGATTTTTTCTTAGATCAATAAATTCGAAAACATCAGCATGCCATGGTTCAAGATATACGGCAAAAGAACCTTTTCTTTTACCACCTTGGTTAATCCACCTTGCAACTTCGTTGTATGTTTTCATCATCGGTAGTAATCCGTCAGACTCACCACCAGTACCTTTAATATATGAACCCTTTGCTCTTACATCGTGAACGTGTAGTCCAATACCACCAGCCCATTTAGATATGTTAGCAACATCCTGTATGGTATCAAATAAACCATTAATATCATCACCCTTATTACCAATTAAAAAACATGACGACATCTGAGGTCTACGAGTACCTGCATTGAACAATGTTGGTGTTGCGTGTGTGTAAAAGTGTTGAGACAAATCATCGTAAATTCTAAGACCCATTTCAAGATCACCATTACAGATACCAAGAGCAACCCTCATATACATATATTGTGGTCTTTCAACGATACGATCACTTATTCTTAATAAATAAGATCTTTCTAATGTTTTAAACCCGAAGTAGTCAAAATCGAAGTCCCTTTCCTGTACAATAGCACCATCAATTACAGCTCGGTTCTTTTTTACAAAATCAAATAGATCGTCAGAAATAAGTGAGGATTCAGTACCCGTTCTCGGTTCAACAAAAGAATACAATTGTTTTATTGACTGTGAGAACTTTTTAGGTGTTGTTTTATGTAAGTTGGTAACCGCTAATCTTCCCGCCAATTTTGAATAATCAGGGTAGGTAGTCGTCATAGACGCTGCGGTCTCCGCAGCTAAAGTGTCTAACTCCGTTGACGTGATACCGTCATAGATCCCTTGAGTAACTTTTAATGTAATATAAGTAGGATCAACATAATCCAAGTTCAAATCACTACATAACGCAGAAATACGTCTTGTAATCTTATCATATCTCATTTCCTCTAAGGAACCATCTCTTTTTTTTACTTTCATATTTTACTTTTTAAAAATCCATTTCACCAAAAGCAGAGTCTAAATCCTCTTCTTCGTCATTATTTACTCCCGCCTTTTGATATTCAGCAACTCTTTTTTCAAAGAAATTAGTTTTACCCTGTAATGCAATGTTTTGCATAAAATCAAAAGGATTTTCTGTGTTGTATTTCTTAGGTACCCCTAAAGAATCCAATAACCTATCAGTCACAAATTCTAAATACTTCTCCATCAAATCAGCGTTCATACCTATTAATCTTACAGGTAATGCTTCAAGAATAAATTCTTTTTCAATTTCTAATGCCGAAAGTATAATCTCTTCAATTCTTTCATTAGTGAGTTTATTCTCAATATGGTTATTATAAAGGTGACAAGCAAAATCACAATGTAACCCTTCGTCACGAGAAATTAGTTCATTGGAAAATGTCAGTCCCGGCATTAACCCTCTTTTCTTAAGCCAAAATATTGAACAGAAACTACCTGAAAAGAAAATCCCTTCAACAGCAGCAAACGCAATTAAACGCTCAGCAAAAGAATCTGATTCGATCCACTTAAGTGCCCATTCTGCCTTTTTTTGAATTGCCGGTATTGTATCAATAGCATTAAATAAACGATTTTGTTCGTCAGTATCTTTTATTAACGAATCAATCAATAATGAATAAGTTTCTGAATGAATATTTTCCATCGCAATTTGAAAACCGTAAAAGAACTTCGCCTCAGTGTATTGAACCTCATTTACAAAATTTTCAGCCAAATTTTCATTTACTATTCCGTCTGACGCAGCAAAGAAAGCCAAAACATGTTTTACAAAATGTTTTTCATCATCGTTTAATTTATTTGACCAATCACTTACATCCTGTTGTAGGTCAATTTCCTCAGCAGTCCAAAAACTCGCTTCTTGTTGTTTATAATACTTCCATATGTCATTGTGTTTGATAGGGAAAAGGACGAAACGTCCCGGATTTTCTTGTAAAATCTTTTCTGTCATTGTATTAAATTTAAATTGTTATTTTAATCCTTGTGATTGTTTGTACAACTCAGCCGCTCTTAACTGATTTTTCTGTACTTTATTTTGTTCAAAACCTAACATTGTAACTTGTTCTTCAAGAACGATATCCATCATTCCATTATCGAACTTACAGTCGTTAAATGTAATTCCATCTTGACCAATTCTCGACTTAACCAAGGTTACGTTAGCCGTTTTATTTTCCTTTTGTTCATTTGATCTTGCAATGGATAAAATGATGTGTGAGGATTGTGCCTTTTTAATTGACCCACCAAAGTGATCAACACCCGGTATATCCACAGTACTCGATTGTCTGTTACCCTGAGCGGCAGTCCATACACCTACATTCATTTCATGACACATAGATTCAATAGACCTCACAATTGCACCCTCACCTTTCCATTCCTCACCATGTACTGATTTTTCAGATGTTAGACAATCAATGTAATCAATAAGAATTAAATCTGGTTTATGACCAAGTGAAGAAACCTTTCTCACTAATCTTTTTAAATCACCAACAGTTGTTGTTCCATTAGGTAATCTAATTAGTTTTAGATTTCCAAAACCCTCCCTAAGAGTGGCTTCATTTATTTTTTGTTCAACATACTCCTTTTGTTCACTCTGATGTTTCGATTGAACACCAGACCATATTGTAAAGTGTTTTCTTTGAATTTGTGCAGTACTATCTTCGAAATAAAACTGTATTACGTTTTTACCCTCATTTACCGCAGTATTCGCGAATTTAGTTAGAATTGTTGTCTTACCTGTACCTGTAGGTGCTAAAACCATACCTAATTCACCATGTGATAACCCACCATCTAATAGATTGTCTAACCCCGCAATACCGGTTGATATTGGTGTTCTCATATCCGCTTCTAACGCTTCAGATACATTATCTAACACATCAACAATTACGTCATCGGAAACACCCACCTGTAAAGCCTCAGCAATCATACCCTCAATTCTGTCGTAAGACTGAAAGTCACCACCATTGATTATTTTATCAACGTCCTTTAGTGTCTTTTTTAAACTTTGTTGTTTACAAAAGTTTAGAGCCGTCTTCTTAACGTATGATGGTGTATGGACAGTTTCCTTAAGATTCTCAATGTCCGTTAGAGTATCGGTATGTATTTTACTTGTGCTTGGATTAGCAAGTGAACTTTCAATGATTTTCTGTCTAACAGTAATATAATCAGGAACATTAGAGTCGTACTCATTAAAGAGTTCTTTTACATTTTGTATAATGTACTTAAATGTTATATTGTCAAAAAATCTGGCGTCTAAGACTTCAAGTATTTGTTCCCCATATTTTTTGTCCTCTATTATCGATTTTATTAGTGTTTGTTGGAATTCGAAACCCAACTCACCGAAGTTTTTTTCTTGCATTATTATCTCAATTTTTATTTTTTTACATTACTTTGTTAAGTCATATGACATGTAAGTTGTGGTTACATCGTCGTATGATAAGGTCTCAGTTAAATCATTTAAGATTCTTCTAAGTTTTGGTCTGATATCTACAGAATATCTAACTTTAGGTGGGAAGACATGTGCAGCAAATACTCTTTGAATAAATACTGCGTCATTTAACTTAAGTTCAAGTAAAAAGTACTCTTCCTCTTCAATTGGACTGTCCCCCTCACCACCTAAAACGGGAAAATAGTTTTGATTACTATTCAAAAAATCCAATGTTTTTTCTTTTAAATCATTAGAAATTTCTTCACAAATATTTGTAATATCGTGTTTAATATCTAAAGATCTTTTCGCTTTATGGTTAAAATCCTTCACGTTGAAGAATCTCTGACAGATAATATTACCACTGAGTGATAATAAAAATTCTACTTTAGTTGTGTCGTAATTAGTCATGATTTTTAATTTTAATAATTCTTTTATTTTTTTCTTTACGAGTTAATCGTAAAAAAGGGTTGAGGAATTTTATCCACGCATCATCTGACTTTGGAAGTACAGTAAACATTCCATCTTCCATCATCATTTTCATCGTGTTTTTGTAGGATCTTCCCTCGGGATCCAAATTTTCATGGATAAGGTCGGTGATTGTTTCTCGAGCTTCATCAGTGAGAAACGGTTGGTCTAAACTAACGATACTTTCATTTAGGTTGAAGAATTCATCCCCGTAAATACCGTATTTTGTAACTCCAGTTAAAAGGTTCTTAACTGTTTTATTATTCTTATCTTCCTCAAATAACTCATTTGAACGAACAATTATTTCTTCTAAAGTAACAGGTCTTGTTTTTAATTCAGGAAATAACTTCAATATCTTCTTAATCCCTAAATTATATATACCCGTAATATTATCAGATCTATCACCACAAATAATTTTAACGATTTTAACGTTCTGTATGTGTAGTTCTTGGTGTTCGTATTGTATTATATCATCTTGACTATAAAGTTTCCTGTGTGATGGGTTATATACTTTTGTGGTGTCTGAAACCAACTGTGCTAAATCACCATCAGAGGAGTAGACGATTGTATTTTCATTACTTTTCTGAGTATACTCAGCAATGCAATCGTCCGTTTCACAAAATTCAAACTCACCTTGTCTAACATATAATTCTTCAAGGTATTGTTGAATTCTTCTTCTTTGTTTTGTGTAAGATTCTTTTTCTTTGTCAGAACGGATTCTTTGTCTTCTATTCTCCTTATAACGAGAATACATTTTCTTACGTGTAGCGGCACCATCTTCACCATCCCAAAAAACGACAATCTTATCAAGTTTATATAACTCAAATGATTTTCGTAGTGTGTTTATGAAGTGATATAACCCACCTATGTGTTCACCTTTATAGAAGTAATTTTTTACTCCATAAAAACCGATTGTAAGTAAGTTATCTCCGTCTACTAATAATACTGACATTTTATACCTGTTATAGGTTAAACATTCTATCCATTCTCTTCTTTGATATCGAAATCACCTTCAATACCAAGTTGGTCTTTCCAAAATTCCGCATACTCAGATTTGTAACTTTCTAAAGATTTTTTCTCTTCAGTACTATCCTTCCCTGAAAGGAAACCGTGTGCAGTAACAATGATTTTGCCGTCTTCATACCCAAGACCATTAACATGGTTCTTCATAATGGATATTTTAGTTCTCGTTGCAAACTTCACCTTTCTCTTGTCTTTAACCGCAGAAATTGGGTTTGTACCCGCATTTTTTTGGTTACCGTATCTAAACACTAATGTTGAGTTTAACCAAATTGACTCACCACCCTTCGCCTTAATCTTAGGTTGACTAAAAGGGTTGTCAGGTAATTCAACCCATGGTTGATTAACAATAACAAGTGTGTTAGTATAAGTTGAATCTACTCTTCTCGAACCCGAAATTCTTTGATTTAATCCCATACCGATTTTATCTGAAAGTGTAGATGCGTTGTGTTGTTTACCACCCTTACCATCAAAAGTCATTTTACATGGTACAGACCCAACAGAATCCCATAAGAAAAGTAAGTCGTACTCCAACTCACCTTTATTTTGAGCATCTAATAACTCATTAATGTAATCGGTTATTTGTTCTATGTATTGAAATTCGTTGTTGAATAAGAAAAACCCATCGTACTCGATTTCTCCCGTTTCTTCATCAACTATTTCCTCAACCTCTAAACCCATTAACTTCGCATGTGGAAAATCCCACTTTTGTTCAGTAATAATAAAAACAGGTAGAGTACCTTTTTTTTGTGCATCAACCGCAGTCTTTACAAGTGCAGTTGTCTTTCCCGTATCTGAATGGCCTAAAAACATATTGATATGTCCCATTGCTGGTCCCGGTAAACCTGTAGCGTCTAAAAAAGCATCACCCAAATCAAAAAACCTATCAGACTTAAACTTCGCCTGTTTTGAGAATTTTGATTTAATACTTTTAAAATCTTTTTTCTTTATTGCCATGTATCTTTTATAAAAGGGTCCCCACTCTCAGGGCCGACAAAAGTCGATATCTTACTCCACCAGATGTTTCCATCAAATCATTTTTGGAGTGGGGACCCATGGTTAGTTTATTTAAAATGGTAAATCGTCAGACTTAGTCTCCGTACTTTGAGCATCAACAATAACATCGTTATTTCCAAACTCAGTTGTCGTTGGTTCGTTAGCACCTACGAATTTTTTCAAATCAGAATCCCATCTTGGTGTTTCACCTAAAGCAACTAATTCTAAATACTCTTGTGGTTTTTTTGAATACACATCTTCCCAAGTTTGTGGATCGTTAGCCCATCCATTAGCTTGTTCAGGGTCAGTTGATAACGGAGAAACATCTTCATACATTACCGAACTAATTGTTGTGTATTCTCGACCGTTAGGTGCCTTATTTAATGATAATGAAAGTATTAAGTCTCTACCTTCAGTTGGATTTGTAATATCTCCCTTATTTTTAAAGATTGGGAAGATTTTATCTAATGGCCCTTCTTGTTTGTAGTTGTGTTTGAATCTCCAAAACTTAGGTCCGTCTTGTTCATTATCTCTATCTATTACCTTAACAATGTAGAATTTTCTTGCATTGT
>Ga0209654_1001003_pt1 | contig 24266 bp, 23 predicted proteins | sample SaaInl1SG_22_DNA_FD_184646 | JGI IMG/M metagenome (GOLD analysis project Ga0209654, IMG submission 184646) | Marine microbial communities from expanding oxygen minimum zones in the Saanich Inlet - ESP_161SG_22_DNA (SPAdes) (version 2) | ecosystem: Environmental > Aquatic > Marine > Intertidal... | reverse complement strand
TGCAAATAGCGTGAAAGAAAAAAAAGTGGAGAGATTTGAGGAAACTATAAAATCTTATACTAAATTTGTAGACAATTTCCCAAAGAGTAAGAGATTGAAAGAACTAGAAGTTTTTTACACGAAAGCAATTGAGGAAATAAAAAAATAGTCAAAAGTTATACACATGAACTACAAACAAACAACAGCAGAGAAAGATACGGTTACCAGAAATACTTCGTCTATGGAAGCTATTTCAGGCAATATCTACGAGGCGCTAAATGTAATTAGCAAAAGAGCGGACCAGATTACTGTTGAATTGAAAGACGAGTTGTCACAAAAATTAGAAGCATTTGCTTTGCCAAGTGATAACTTGGAGGAGATTTTTGAAAACAGAGAGCAAATAGAAATCTCAAAGTTTTACGAAAAATTACCAAAGCCAGTAGCTATTGCTCTTGAAGAGTTTTTGAACGAAAAAGTTCAAAAAATTGAAAAGGAAGAGGAAGAAGCCTAAGAAACCCAAACCATGTTGAAAGGTAAGAAAGTAGTTGTGGCAGTTACGGGAAGTATTGCCGCTTACAAATCTGCGCTTATCGTTCGTTTTTTAATTAAATCGGGTGCCGAAGTAAAAGTTGTTATGACTAATTCTTCACACGATTTCATTACTCCACTCACACTTTCTACGTTATCCAAAAATCCCGTTTACTCTGAGTTTACTTCGAGCAAAGAAGCTGGAACTTGGAATAATCATGTAGAGTTAGGTTTGTGGGCAGATATTATGTTGGTAGCTCCTGCTACAGCAAACTCCTTATCCAAAATGGCAAGCGGAGAATCAGATAACTTCCTGATGGCAGTTTATCTTTCGGCAAAATGTCCTGTTTATATTGCTCCGGCAATGGATTTGGATATGTACAAACATCCTTCAACAAAAGAAAATATTGAAAAATTAGTAAGTTATGGAAATGTGATAATTTATCCGGGAAGCGGAGAGTTAGCCTCAGGGCTGGAAGGCGAAGGCAGACTTGCGGAACCCGAAGAAATTATTGATTTCATACACAATGACTTACGAGCCAAGCAACCTTTGTTTGGAAAACGAATGATGGTTACTGCTGGACCAACTCACGAAGCCCTTGATCCGGTGAGATATTTAGGAAATAGATCCACAGGTAAAATGGGATTTGCACTAGCTAAAAAAGCGAGTGAACTTGGCGCAACAGTTACTTTAATTGCTGGTCCGGTTTCTCTTTCTACCCCAAATCCATCAATAACAAGAATAGATGTAGTTTCGGCAAGCGAGATGTTTGAGGCTGTGAAGGCTGAATTCAATAACCAAGATATCGTAGTCATGGCAGCGGCTATCGCAGATTACACTCCTTTAGTTTTTTCTCAAAAAAAGATGAAAAAGAAGGAAGGAGAACTGAACATTGAACTAAAGCGAACACAAGATATTTTGGCCTATTTGGGACAAAATAAACAGAAACAAATACTTGTGGGGTTTGCTTTGGAAACCAATAATGAAAAAGAAAATGCTCAAGGTAAACTGGAGAGAAAGAACTTAGATTTTATTGTACTGAATAGTTTGAACGACAAAGGAGCGGGTTTTGCAGGAGATACAAATAAAGTAAGCATCCTTGATAGACACAATAAAACAACCGATTTTGAGTTGAAGTCGAAAGAAGATGTTTCAGGAGATATACTGAACTACTTAATTCAAAATTACTAGACCTTTTATGAAAAATATTCTTTTAGCTACTTTGTTTGTGTTGTTAGGATTGTTGGGGAATTCCCAAGAATTGAGATGCGAGGTTGAGTTATTGGCTCCACAACTAAAAAACGACCCAGAGAACACGCAGGTTCTGGAGCAATTAAAAAAGACCGTGTTGAACTTCATGAACAACACCAAATGGACAAGTGAAGTATTTAAGGAGCATGAAAAGATTGAAACAAGCATCCTGATAACGATTAGCGAAAGGAGCGGAGATGCTTTTACCGCCAAAATTCAAGTAACCTCAAGAAGACCTGTTTTTAATACCAATTATACATCCACCGTAGTCAATACATTGGATGGTGCTTTCAATTTCACCTTTCAGCTAAATGCTCCCATTCTATTTACCCAAGGTGCTTACACCAATAATTTATCTTCTGTTTTGGCCTTTTATGCGTATTATGTAATCGGAATGGACTACGATACCTATTCGCTAGAAGGCGGCACAAAATATTTACTCAAAGCACAGGAAATTGCCAATCTGGCTCAGTCATCAGGTCAGTTAGGTTGGTCGTCTAACGAAAGCGTGAACAACCGATACTGGATTATCGAGAATATATTGAATGTTCAATTTAAAGGAATGAGAAAATGTTCCTACGAATACCATCGATTAGGTTTAGATTTGGCTCATGATGACGCAAAAAATGGAGTGGATAACATTACGAAATCTTTGTCGTATTTAGAGCAAGTTCACGTAAATAAACCTGGTTCCGTAAACATGAGGTTGTTCTTTGTAGCGAAAGTAAATGAGATATTGAATATTTATTCTGAGGCATCAAACCTGAATAAACAAACTGTTTTTAATATTGTTCGGAGATTAGATCCTAGCAACATTCAGAAGTATCAAAAAATGCTCAGATAAGAGAGTTTTTTGAAATGTGAAAAAGTTTGACTTTATCCCCACCAAATAGTTAACAACTCTCGGTTGTGAAAATTCTAAATTTCCTGACAAGACTTATCTTTGTAGCATGGAAGAAATGATACTGATATTAGATTTTGGCTCGCAATACACGCAGTTGATTGCACGAAGATTGAGAGAATTAAACGTTTATTGCGAAATACACCCTTACACAAATATTCCTAAAATAGAAGAGAATGTAATTGGAGTGATTCTTTCGGGCAGTCCTTATTCGGTGAGAAGTGAAGATGCACCAAATCCAGATTTATCAGAAATAAAAGGGAAATTACCTTTACTGGGTGTATGCTATGGTGCTCAATTTTTAGCCCATAGTTTTGGAGGATTGGTTACTCCTTCAGAAACACGAGAATATGGAAGAGCAAACTTGAGTTTTATTAACCAACAAAATGAGTTGGTAAAAGGAATGACAATGGGCTCACAAGTGTGGATGTCTCACGGAGATACGATCAAAGAGCTCCCATCCGATTTTGAAATTATCACCAGTACAGGCGATGTGGCAGTTGCTGGATATAAAGTTGCCAACGAAAAAACATACGGTATTCAATTTCACCCAGAAGTTTATCACTCAACTGAGGGAGCGATTTTGTTAGAAAATTTTGTTGTTGGGATTTGCGGATCAGAGCAAAATTGGACCCCCAATGCTTTTGTTGAATCTACTGTGGAAGAGCTTCAGACGAAAATTGGAGACGAAAAAGTTATATTAGGACTTTCTGGAGGAGTAGACTCAACTGTTGCGGCTATGCTTTTGCATAAAGCCATAGGAAGTAATTTGCATTGTATTTTTGTAGACAACGGATTACTCAGAAAAAATGAGTTTACAGAGGTTTTGAAGAATTATGAGCATCTGGGATTAAATGTGAAAGGAGTGAATGCTTCGGAATTGTTTTATTCAGCTTTGGCTGGATTAACGGATCCGGAAGAAAAAAGAAAAGCAATTGGCAAAGTGTTTGTAGATGTATTTGATGAAGAGTCAAAGAAAGTTGAAGGAGCCAGCTGGTTAGCCCAAGGAACAATTTATCCTGATGTGATAGAATCTATTTCTACAGGAGGACCTTCACAAACAATAAAGTCGCACCACAATGTAGGAGGCCTGCCAGATTACATGAAATTGAAAGTGGTTGAACCGCTTAGAGCTTTATTCAAAGATGAAGTAAGAAGAGTAGGCAAATCACTTGGATTAAACCAAGGTTTGTTGGGTCGTCATCCTTTCCCAGGACCAGGTTTGGCGATCAGAATATTAGGAGATATTACTGCTGAAAAGGTGAGAATTTTACAAGAAGTAGACCATATTTTTATCCAAGGTCTAAAAGATAATGGATTGTATGATGATGTATGGCAAGCAGGGGTAATCTTATTGCCAGTTCAGTCTGTGGGTGTAATGGGTGATGAAAGGACGTATGAAAATGCAGTAGCTTTGCGAGCAGTAAGTTCTACGGATGGTATGACTGCCGATTGGTGTCATTTACCGTATGATTTTTTAGCAAAAGTATCCAACGATATCATTAATAAAGTAAAAGGAATAAACCGAGTAACCTACGACATTAGTTCAAAGCCACCAGCAACTATTGAGTGGGAATAATAAACATAAATTATATGAAATATTTAATTACCCTTGTTTTTGTCAGTTTAACAATGGCTTTTTTCTCTCAAGAGGAAAGAAAAATGATTGACGGAAAAGAATTTATTATCCATACTGTGAAGCAGGGAGAAACGCTTTACGGACTAACAAAGAAATATAAAACTTCTAAAAAAGAGTTGAGAGATGCTAACTCTGGTATGCTCATTTTTCTAAAAGAAGGTCTAGTATTGCACGTTCCTGTTCCTTTGAATCTTAAGACAGTTCATGTGGTTCAAAAAGGAGAGACATTGTATGGGATTTCTAAGATTTATGGTTTGACAATAGAAGAGTTGACAGCACTTAATCCAGAGAATGTGAAAGCCTTACGAGTTGGCTCTGAATTAAATATAAAGAAAAATTCTAACTCATCAAAAGAGCCAAAGTCCCCCTCTGATTCGTCAGAATATCATATAGTGGCAAAGGGAGAAACTTTATACGGAATCACAAAAAAATACGGAATTACTTTAAGTCAACTTAAAAAACTTAATCCAGGATTGAATGAAAATATTGCAATTGGGGATAAGATTATTGTGTCTAATACCGTAAAAAAAATTGAAAAATCAGAACTAATAATTAAGGAAGTGCCGAAAGGTGAATCGAAACTGATTCAATATACGGTTGAAAAAGGTGAGACTTTTTACGGGATTTCAAAAAAGTACAACACGACAGTGGAAGCACTGAAAAAGTCAAATCCAGGAGTTGAAAGTTTGAAAGAAGGGGATAAATTAATTATCGCTTTACCTAACAATTATTTGAAGGATATCAACATATCATTGAGTGATCCAATTTTGCCCAAAGGTAATCTTGACTCGATTAATAAGATTAATCCATTGAAAGAGAAACTGAATGAGATGAGAATGAAAGAATCTTACTCAATCTCTTTGTTTCTGCCTTTTATGCTTGATAAAAACGCGCAAATTCCGGAAGTAGTAAACAAACCAAAAAGGATTCATCCTTACACAGAAATGAGCACCCATTTTTATCAAGGTGTTCTGTTAGCACTAGATTCACTTTCTTTATCTGGTTCTTCCTTTGCTTTACAAGTGTTTGATACTCAAAATGACACAATCACAGTGAAAAAACAGTTGAGAACGAATGATGTAAAATCAAGCGACTTAATTATTGGTCCATTCTTTGAAAAACCCTACAAACAGGTTGCAACTTTCGCCAAAACTAATCAAATTCAAGCGGTTTGCCCGGTAAGTCAGTCTAATCAATTGTTATTTAACAATCCTTTCGTGACTGAACTAAAAACTTCTTTTCCTGCTCAAATTAATTACTTGGCTCAGTACCTCGCAACGAATAGAAATTCGGAGAATATAATTTGTGTTTCTGGCAAATCAAAGAAAGAAAAGTATTTAGCAACTTTATTTTCTGATGAATTTGCACAAGCAGTTCTTGGTAAATCAACTAATTATAGAAGTAAACCCAGTCCGTTTAGTTTGACTTCCTATTCCTCCATGAAAGGATTTGATTCTAAATTGGTTAAAGGAAAAAAGAACGTGATAGTTTTGCCTTTAATCGAAAAAGGGATGTCGGCTAGTTTTTTTACTCAATTAAATATCATAATGACAAAAAGTCGAATGAAAGGTTATGAAATTGAAGTGTACGCGTTGGAGAATTTTTTGGAGTATGATGAAATTGAAACGAGCCAAAAAATGAAGTATAATTTACATGTAACTACTTCTTCCTTTATTGATTACACAGATTCAATTGTGGTTGATTTTGTGAAACAATACAGAGCAAAGTTTGGTTCAGAACCAAGTAAGTTTTCTTTTATGGGATATGATGTTACATTTTTTCATGGAGTTGGTTTATCCAACTTTAGTAAGGATTACGCAAATCATTACAACCAAGTTCAGGTGCCGCTTCTACAATCAAACTATAAACTAAAAAGAAGTGACAAAAATAGTGGATTTGAAAATCAATCCGTGTTTATTTTGGCTTATAAAGAGTATGAGCTGGTTCAAGTAAATCAATAAAAACAATCTTTCTGTTTTCAGTTATTGTTAATAAATCAATTGAGAGTAAAAAGAGGATTTCACTATCTTTATAAGAAACAAAACTAAATGAAAGCAACATATTACGGACATGGTTGTTACAGACTTGAAATTGGAAAGAATAAATTTCTTATCGATCCGTTTATTACACCCAATGAATTAGCAAATTCGATAGATGTTTCGAGCATTGAGGCAGATTATATTTTGCTTACTCACGGTCACGAAGATCATGTTGCTGATACCGAAATAATTTACAAGAACACCAAGGCAACTGTGATAGCTAATTTTGAGGTGGCCAATTGGTTTCAAAACAAAGGAATCAAACACACTATAGGGATGAACATTGGCGGAGCTTATCATGTCGAAGGATGCGCGATCAAAATGGTAAGTGCTTTGCATTCGAGCTCTATGCCCGATGGTAGCTATGGAGGATTGGCAGCTGGCTTTATTTTTGTGTTTGAAGAAGACGAGGTAGAAAAGGTAGTTTATTTTGCAGGCGACACCGGACTCCACAAAGACATGGAGTTGGTTCAAGAAGAATTTAGCTTCGTTGATTTTGCATTTTTACCTATTGGTGATGTATTTACAATGGGTGTGAATGATGCAATAGAAGCAGCTTACTTGGTAAACGCGGATACAGTAGTTCCGATGCATTACGATACGTTTGATTCAATAAAAGTTGATATAGAGGAGGCAAAAATAGGATTTGAAGAATTCAGATTTGAGGTTTTTAACATAGGAGAAGAAAAAGAATTAATTTAATATATGGCAAAAATAATTGCAATAGCGAACCAAAAAGGGGGTGTAGGAAAAACTACTACTGCTATAAATTTAGCAGCTAGTTTGGGAGTTTTAGAAAAAAAAGTATTGATAGTAGATTCTGACCCACAAGCAAATTCCACTTCGGGATTGGGTCATGACCCTAAAAATGTAAAAGCAAGCATCTATGATTGTTTCATAAATGAAGTTGAGATTTCAGATATTATTCTTACCACAGAAACACCATTTGTAGATATTTTACCTTCGAACATTGATTTAGTAGGGGCAGAAATCGAAATGATTAATTTGCCAAACAGAGAATATATGCTGAAAGCAAACCTAGACAAGGTGAGAGATTCTTACGATTTTATCGTGATAGATTGTTCTCCTTCTTTGGGATTAATTACGATTAATTCGCTAGTCGCTTCCGATTCGGTAATTATCCCTGTTCAGTGCGAGTATTTTGCACTAGAAGGCTTAGGAAAACTTCTCAATACAATAAAAATAGTTCAGAATAAATTGAATCAAGAATTAGAAATTGAGGGAATTCTGCTTACCATGTACGATACTCGATTGAATTTATCCAATCAGGTAGTAGATGAAGTGAAAACTCATTTCCAACAAATGGTATTTGATACGATTATTCACAGAAACACAAAATTGGGAGAAGCACCCAGTTACGGGGAATCTGTGATTATGATGGATGCATCAAGTAAGGGAGCAATTAACTACTTGAACCTGGCAAAAGAGGTTTTGCAAAATAACGACCTGACAAAGATAAAGGCAGAAGATAAGATTATAAACTAATGGCAAAGAAAAAAAGTGGACTTGGACGGGGCTTGGGTGCCTTGTTAGAAAATAACGAAACAGACATCACTTCATCAAAAGAATCGATGGTAAATGCTTCTGTAGGAAGTGTTTCCAATATTTCAGTAAAAGACATTGAAGTGAATCCTTTTCAACCTAGAACCGAGTTTGAAAAAGAAGCGCTTGTCGACCTCTCTAATTCAATCAAGGAACATGGATTGATTCAGCCAATTACTGTCAGAAAAATTGGATATGGAAAGTACCAGCTGATTTCGGGAGAAAGAAGATTTAGAGCTTCCCAAATTGTCGGTCTTACAGAAGTTCCTGCTTACATTCGTATTGCCAATGATCAAGCAATGCTAGAAATGGCAATTGTTGAAAATATTCAACGTCAGGATTTGAACCCTATTGAAGTTGCCATAAGTTTCCAGCGATTATTAGATGAATGCGAACTTACCCAAGAAGAACTAGGGGAGAAGGTGAGTAAAAATAGATCTACGGTTACGAATTATTTGCGATTACTTAAATTGCCAGATGTAATTCAATTGGCGCTTTCGAGCAAAACTATCACGATGGGGCATGCAAGAGCCTTGTTAGGTGTGGAAGATGAATCTACCTTGGTGAAGTTTTATAGAAAAGTAGTGGACGAAAAATTATCTGTAAGAAAAACGGAAGAACTTGTTCAAAACCTGAACAAACCCAAAGAATCAAAATCAAAGCCATCGAGATATTCGTTGTCTTATGAAGAACAAAAGCTGAAAGATGAAATCTCTAAGCACTATGATGCGAAGGTAGCAATTACCAAAACGAATAAAGGGAATGGAAAGATTACCATTCCGTTTGTGGACCAAGATCATTTGAGGAAGATTTTAGATTTATTAAACTAGAATCTAGATGAAACTAAGGATCCTTTCGCTTATTTTTATTTTACTTTGTGGAACTTTAGGAAGTTCTTTGGCGCAAGGGAGAACAGGATTGTTTGCCGATTCAATTCATTCACCCAAAAAAGCCACGATTTATTCGGCAGTATTGCCTGGTTTAGGACAGGCCTACAACAAAAAGTATTGGAAAATACCCATTGTGTATGCTGCCATTGGAGGATGTGTTGCTGCCGCGGTAATCAACCATGGAGAATTCAAATCGATGAGAGACGAATTGAGTCACCGACAGGCAAATTCAGGGTCTTTTAAAAATAGTGAATTCAATAGATTTGATGATAGTCAATTGCTCGAGTTTTCGGATTACCATAGGAAGTGGAGGGACAATATGTTTATTTTTAGTGCCTTGGCCTACACTTTGAATATAATTGATGCAAACGTTGATGCACATTTATTTAATTTTAATGTGGACAAAAATCTGAGTATGACAGTCCAACCAAGATTTGGTATTACAGCATTTAATCAATCCTATACGGGGCTTAGTCTGTCTCTTCGGTTCCAATAAGTTTTCTCCTTTTCTTTTTCAAATTCTTGAATCGGTGCAATGTGCTCTTCTTTGAGCTCAGAAATCACTTTCACTTTTTTTCGGGCAATGTGTTTTTCACTTGTTTATTCTTTTCCACTTCATTCAAGATCCATTCAAGCTCAGTATCGATTCCTTTTTTGCGATGAGAAAGAGTAGGTAAAATTGTAATATCTGGAATTACTCCCATTCCGTCTGGCGCTTCAGTGTAAGGCGCTTTAATCATCCCTAGACCAAACTGCACAATTAGCTTAGAGTTTGGAAGTTTAATAGGTTTAAAAACTCCTGCAACTGTCCCATTGAAAGTTCCGCCAGTTTCTTCTCCTACAATAGTCGCTCTTCCAGATCCCTGCAGGTTACTCGAAAGAATTGACGAAGCAGAAAATGAATTTCCATTCACCAAAACATACAGCTTTCCTTTAAATGAATTTTCTTTTGGTAAGGTATACTTACTCGATTTCATTTTATGGTAGTAAACTCCGTTTTTCTTTCGGGAAGTTGATTTTTCATACGCATACAGAAAAGGGGTTACCATACTTTTAATAAGAATGAGAACGGGCTGATTATTTGAGCTCCACAAAGAATTTGTGCGAGGAATGGCTGTGTTTGCTTCCATGGGTTCAATTGTTATAAACTCTTCAAGAGCAAGATATTCCATTAAATAATGAATCTCATTTAATCTTCCGCCCAAGTTATTTCTCAAATCTAAAATTACTGTGCTAGAGTTAGCAGAATCAACCAATTCAAAAAACTCATCGTATAAATCGGAGTAAGGACCATTCATAAACCCACGTATTTTTAAATAACCTACACAAGAGTCTTTCATGAACTCATAATTTCGGGTGTATCTTTTTGTCTTTTTATCGTAACCTCGAATGCGGTTTGGTTTATTTGTGTCTTCTTTTTTTGTTAAAGAATCGCTTTCTTCTTTTTTATCATCTTCTTCTTTAAACGTTTCTTCGTTTTTGATTCGGTTTTTATCCAATTTTGTGGAATCTATTACTCTGTAAAAAGTAGTATCGAAAACCACCTCACTCTGCTTTAAAGTAAGTGTAACAGAATCAAAGGTTGGGTTTTCTATTCTGTAATAAGAAGGAAGAAATAAGCCTTCTCTTCGTTCGTAAAATGAAGTGTTAAAACCGTCACTAGATCGCAAGAAGTTGTGCTTTTTTATTAGGTCTTTTACCTCAAATGAATCAATTTTTAATAATTCTGCATATTTCAATGTTTTGATCGAGTCAAACACTTCCGAAATAATAATTTTATCCTCTACTCTCTCAAATTCAAGTTTTGTGAAGTCATTTTTGGTGTTTTCAAACCTTTTTTCAAATTCTTCTTTTTCAAATTTATCAAAAGGGAAATTGACGGAGTTGTGTCCTTGTCGTATTTCAGAAACTAATGGTGAAAGTATAAAATAAAATTCTTTACTCGTAAGTGGCTCTGATATAGAATTCTTTACACTGTCTACTTTCCTGGCTAGCTCTTCCTTCGCAATAAACCAATAAAGGTTTGGGTGAAGTTTTTCGATTTTCTTAAAGGTAAAATCAATGTCATTTCTGATTTCTTCAACGGAGTGTTTTGCATTAATTGTTTCGTTATATTTTTTAACTGAATTACAATTAAATAAAACAAATGCAACAATGGAGTAAGAAAAAAACTTGAAATAGATAGTCATACAAATAGGTGTTGTTTTAGTAAAAATAGGAATATCCATGAGATTTTGTAAGAATATCTACAAGACTCTTAACTTTGTAGCAGATTTTTTAATTGCAAATCACACATAAATCAAAAGAAAAATGAAAATAGCATTGTTGGGTTACGGAAAAATGGGGCACGAGATTGAGAAAGTAGCCATTTCAAAGGGACATACAATTGTGTTGAAAGTGTCCTCAAAGAACGCTGAATTTGATATTTCGGAACTGCAGCTGGCAGAGGTAGCAATTGAATTTAGTAAACCAGAGTTTGCGTTATCGAACATAAAAAAATGTTTTGAGGCCAACGTTCCTGTTATAGTGGGTACAACAGGTTGGTACGATTCGTTGGAAGAAGTGAAAGCTATTTGTACAAGAAAAAAACAATCTCTCGTGTATGCCACTAATTTTAGTATTGGTGTAAATTTATTTTTTAAGCTGAATCAAGAATTGGCAAAACTCATGAATGACCACAAAGAGTACAAAGTGGAGGCAGAAGAAATTCACCATACCCAAAAACTGGATGCGCCAAGCGGAACCGCAATCACTTTGGCTGAGCAAATTATAGCCAAAATCGACAACAAAAAATCTTGGGTAAATAAGGAATCAGACCAGCAAGAGGAATTATCAATCACTTCCAAAAGAATTGACAAAGTTCCTGGCACTCATTCAATTTTCTACAAATCTACTACTGACGAAATTGAAATTAAGCACACGGCTCACAATCGCAGTGGATTTGCTGGTGGAGCTGTTTTGGCTGCCGAGTGGATTGTTAATCACAAAAGTGGCATTTACACCATGAAAGATGTACTTTCGTAGTAACTAACAAACACAATGTAGCATGGAATTAGAAAGAATTATCGAGGATAAATTAGGAAAGCTAAGAAATGAACTAAGGAATCATAAATTGTATTCTGCTTTGGGCAGTATGGAAGATATCAAAGTATTCATGGAGAATCACGTATTTGCTGTATGGGATTTTATGTCCTTATTGAAATCTATTCAAATAGAGCTTACGACTGTTTCGGTTCCGTGGGTGCCAAAGGAGAATGGAAAATTAGCCAGATTCATTAACGAGATTGTTCACGGGGAAGAGAGTGATTTGAATGAATTGGGTGAGGCAAAGAGTCATTTTGAAATGTACAAAGATTCAATGGCTCAAATAGGAGCAGACACAACGAAAATCGCTGCTTTTATTGAGAGAATAAAACAAGGCGATTCGATTGAAATAGCTCTAGATTCAGTACTATTACATCCGAATGTTAGGTCTTTTGTTGCATACAGTTTTGAATTAATAAGAACGAAAAAACCTCATTTAATCGCCTCATCTTTTACTTTCGGAAGAGAAGATATTATTCCAGATATGTTTGTGGAATTGCTTAAACAAGCTGACCCTCACAATGAGAAATATACAAAGTTAAGCTACTATTTTGAAAGGCACATTGAGTTGGACGGTGATGAACACGGCCCCTTGTCTTTGGAAATGATGGATGAATTATGCAACAATGACCCGGAAAAATGGGAGGAAGCAATGGAAGTCGCCCAAAAATCTCTCGCTTGTCGAATTGGATTATGGGATGCTATTTACGAACAATTAGTTCAAGTCAATAAGCTTGAACTAGCCTAAACTTAATTATGTATTTGCCAAAATGTTATCAAGGTTCCATCGCAGAATTTGATTCAGTTCTGACTGGTTATAATAAAAAATGGACCAACATTTACATTTTGGCAGATGAGCATACAAAAGTAGATTGTCTTCCAATTTTACTCGAAAAATCGAACGAATTGAAGGAGGCTAATTTGTTGGTTTTGGATCCGGGAGAGGATTTTAAGACACTAGAAATTGCCGAGTCACTTTGGAGCTCTTTAATAGATACAGGTGCAGACAGAAAGTCTTTACTGATAAATTTAGGAGGTGGAGTAATAACAGATTTGGGAGGCTTTGTGGCTTCTACATTCAAACGAGGAATTGATTTTATCCATATTCCTACAACCCTATTGTCCCAGGTTGATGCTGCCATTGGAGGAAAAACGGGAGTGAATTTGGAATACTCAAAGAACCAAGTAGGAACATTTGCTCACCCTTTGTTTGTGTATGCCGATACAGGTTTTTTAAGAACACTTCCTCAGAGAGAATTCATTTCAGGCATAGGAGAAGTTATTAAGTATGGTGTAATCGCCAGCAAGAGCTTGTTTGAGCTATTGAAGGATAAAGAAAATCTGCTGTTAAACCTAGAATCTATTGTAGCAACGTGCATTCAATTGAAAGAGGAAATTGTGGTGTCAGATTTTAAGGAAACCGGACGAAGAAAATCACTTAATTTTGGGCACACCGTTGGGCATGCAATTGAATCGTACTTTATGGGTGAAGTTTTGCACGGAGAAGCAATAGCTGCCGGTATGATTTGTGAAAGTTACTTGTCTTTACAACGTGGTTTGATATCAGAAACAGAATTTACGGAAGTGGAACAAGTAATTAATTCCTATTTTGATAAAATTGATATTGAGCCACAAATGATCGGCTCTATTTTGGAAGAAATGAAGAACGATAAAAAGAACGAAGATGGAAAGCTGAATTTTACTCTTATTGATGGAATTGGATCTTATAAAATTGACTGTTTTGTTGAAGATGAAATCGTTGAAAAATGTTTAAACTTTTACTTAACTAAAAGAATTTAATTAATTGATTTTAAACAATATAAATAAAAAATTCCCTCTCAAGCATTCTGTCCGATTGCCCGCCTCCAAAAGTGTGTGTAATCGCTTGTTGGTGTTGCAGTATCTTCAAGGCAGTTCTTTTGAAATAGAGGGAGTTTCTGAGGCTGATGATTCGCAACTCTTACAATCCATATTGGCTAAAAAAGAATTATCGGGAGAATTGAATGTAAAGAATGCAGGGACTTGTTTTCGGTTTTTAACTGCTGTGTGTGCAATAGGAAATTCCGAAGTGATTCTTACTGGCTCAAGGGAAATGAAAAAAAGACCTATTAAAGAGCTTGTAGAGCCTTTAAGAAGTTTGGGTGCTGAGATTCAATACCTCGAAAAAAAAGGTTTCCCACCCATTAAAATCAATGGAAAACAATTGAATGGTGGAAAGGTTGAAGTGAATGCAGAAATAAGTAGTCAGTATGTTTCCGCTCTGTTACTTATCGCTCCGTTTTTAGAGAAAGGTCTGGTAGTTGAGCAAACTGGCGAACCCAAATCAAAGTCCTACACCAACATGACTATTTCTTTGCTTAAGCGTATGGGTGTTTCGGTGAAAGAGGAGTCAAAAACAATTTCTGTTTTGCCTATTATTCACTTTTTTACAAACCGGATAGAAATAGAAGCAGATTGGTCTTCTGCGTCTTATTGGTACGAGTTGATTAGTTTTCTTCCAGTTAATTCTAAGATTCAGCTACAAAGAGTTAAAACATTTAGTATTCAAGGAGATAGAGAGATTCAAAATATGTTTAAAAGTTTTGGGGTTTCGACTCTAGAAGGAAGAACGGGTATAGAAATAGTAAAAACTTCTGAACCAAAAATTACTACTTTTGAGTATGATTTTTCGTCTATTCCAGATATGGTTCAAACATTCGCAGTGACTTGCATTGGTCTGGGTATAAACGGAGTGTTCCAGGGAGTATCCCATTTGGTCTACAAAGAAACAAATCGAATTCAGGCACTTAAAAACGAAGCAGAAAAATTGAACTATTCGCTTGAGATGTTGGATGAAAATAGCTTTGAATTAAAAAAGAAAGGAGCAATTCCAAGTCAGGTATCCATTTCCACTTATCACGATCATCGCATGGCAATGGCATTTGCTCCACTGGCTGCCGTAATAGAGCAAGTAGAGATAGAAAATCCCCAAGTTGTGGCAAAAAGTTATCCTGGGTTTTGGAATGAGTTTTGTTAAGGCGATTCGGCTAGAATTAAAATTCGGTCACTTCTTTCCATTCTCCACTTTTTAACTTGCCTAAGGACACATTTCCTATTCTTACTCTCACTAACCTAAGAGTTGGGAACCCAACTGCCGCGGTCATTTTTCGTACTTGTCTATATTTTCCTTCCGTAATGGTAATCGAAATCCAGCTAGTTGGGCCATGACGTTCGTCTCTTATTTTTTTTGCTCTTTCAGGGAAATTTGGCTTTGGATTTAATCGAAATGCACTGCCCGGCAGTGTTGTGTATTTCTCTTTTTTTACAGTGATTTCTACTCCTTGTTCTAGTTGGTTAACGGCTTTTTGGGTGATGTCGCCATCTACTTGAACATAGTATTCTTTTTCTACTTTTTTGCTTCTTATTTGATGGCTCACTTTGCCATCAGTTGTCAAAAAAATGAGTCCTTCGGTGTGTTCATCTAACCTACCAATTGCCATGGTTCCTTCAGGAAAATCACCTAACTCGCCCAGGAGTTTTTTGTTTTTTCGCACAGTTTCTGTTCGGATAAATTGCGACAGGTATCCGTAAGGTTTGTTCAAAATAAAGTGGCGATTATTCAAATTGACAGTATTATTTTTGTTTTTATTTATCAAAACTATCTGCCATCTCCTTTTTTAGGTTTTCTTCTTATTTTGTTTTGATCACCTCTGGTTTTGGGTTTTTTATACTTGAGGTCTTTTCTTCTCTTCCTGGGGTTTCCGGAATTTTTTAATAAGTTTTTTTCTTTTTTCTCATGAAAACTAGCACCTCTTGTTTCGTCTCTTTTTGCATGAATATTGAGTTCTTTTACTTTTGGACGCTCATCTGGTGTGAGTTCGTTTGAGATGGAGACGGTTTCAGGGAATTTTTTCTTTTCAATTTCTATTTCCATCAATGTTTCTATTTTCTCTTTATGCACAATTTCTTTTTCGGTATAAAGTAGGATGGAATTCCCTTTTTTCTCAGCTCTCCCGGTTCTTCCTATTCGATGCATGTAGTTTTCTGGATAGTTCGGTGTATCCATGTTTATTACATGAGAAACTTCGTCCAAATCAAGTCCTCTTGCCATCACATCTGTACTGATAAGGATTCGATTGGTTCCTTCATCAAATCGCTTAATAGATTTTATCCGGTAATTTTGCGATTTGTTGGAATGAACAACCCCCAATTCTCTACCAAATTTTTCTTCCATTGCAGTAAATAGTCTATCAGCATTGGTTTTGCTGGATACAAAAATGAGTACTTTTTTGAATTGGTCTTTGTCTTTCAGCAAGTGAAGCAGTAAATTTGCTTTGGTATAAAAATTCTGAACCGGATAAGCCACCTGCTTAATATTGGCCAGTGGAGTTCCCGAAACGGCAATCGAAATAGTGATTGGCGCAATAAAAAAGGCTTCAATAAGCTCTTTTATTTCATCAGTCATAGTTGCCGAAAACATCGTATTCTGGCGTTTTTCGGGCAATAACTCAAATATGTTGGTTAATTGGAAACGAAATCCTAGGTCCAACATCACGTCTACTTCATCAATCACAAGTTTTTGAATAGATTTAAGGCTCAATGCTCGATGCATCACAAGATCATATAATCTTCCTGGAGTTGCCACCAGCACATCTACACCGGCACCTACGGCAAGTTTTTGTGTATTGATATTTGTACCTCCATAAACACCTACAACTCTCGTGGTCATGTATTTAGAGTAATCTTTAACATTGTCTACCACCTGAAGCACAAGTTCTCTGGTAGGCACCAAAATAAGTACGCGAGGATTTTTTTGCTCAGAATATTTTAATCCATCTAAAAAAGGTAAACAAAAAGCCAACGTTTTTCCCGTTCCCGTTTGAGCAATTCCAATTACATTCCTGCCTGATTTAATCACAGAATAAGATTGTTCTTGGATAGGTGTAGGGGTTGTAATAGTTAAATCCTCAAGTGCGTTGAGTAAATAGTTAGATATTTTAAAATCGTGAAAACTGGACATTACTTACTTTTTTTCAAAAGTACGGGTTTTATCCGGGTTTTTGAAAAATTAATTTTTACCAAATATAGCCCACAAATTCTTTTTCTTAGGTTTGATTGTAGTGCCGTTCTCCTGATTGAATAATGCAATAATTTCTTGTTCGTATTGTTTGTAAAACTCTGGATCGAAATTCGCATCTTTTAATTCTGTTAGCGCAGTCTCAATTGATGTTTTATTTTTAATCCATTTGTCACAGACTTTATGTCTCAATCGAATTCCAAAACTATTTATGCCGATCAAAGCTCTGGTTTCTTTCTCAAAAACAGCTCTAAATGAAATTGGTTTTACGGGATGTTTCCAATAAAAAGTTGATTCGTTTTCTTGTTTATTTGCAAGGACATTGCCATAAGTTTGATATTCCACATCAAAAAACTTTGCCGAATTAAACCAAATTCCGGGTTCATAGGCGATTTTATTGCCTGCAAGGGTTTGTCCAAGAGTTTCTCCCATCATTCTGCCAACGTACCAAACGGCTTCAATAGGTTTTCTGCCAGCCAAAGGATTTTGTACTTCAGCGCAATCTCCTGCCGCATACACGTTGGGTACATTGGTTTCTAAGTATTCATTTACTTTAATTCCTTTGCCAATATTTAGTTTGGTATTTTTCAAGAAATCAATATTGGGGCGGACCCCAACTGTAAGCCCTACTAATTGGCATTCAATTCGTTTTCCTTTTTTTGTAACCACGGCACAAGCACGACCATCTTCTCCCTCTATTATTTCTTCCAATTCTTCTTCTAATCGAACATCGATATGGTGGTCATATTTCATGTGGCGTGCTATCATTTCGCCTTCTTCAATAGGTAAAACTCCTCCCCAAAATCTATTTTCTCTTACCAAAAAAGTCACTTTAATTCCGCGAGAATGCAACATTTCGGCAAATTCCACTCCGATCAGTCCACCTCCAACAATCACTGCATTTTTTACTTTCGAATCTGCAGTTGAGGATTCCAACTCATCTAAATCTTGCTTGCTATATAAACCTTGAACTCCAGGAAGATTCTCTCCTTTCCAACCAAATTTATTGGGAGAAGAACCTGTCGCGATTACGAGTTTGTCATAAGAAATAGTTTGGGACTCGAGATGAAGTGTTTGTTGTTCAAAATCTACATAATTTACAATCCCAAAGATCAACTCAATTCTGTTTTTTTTCCAAAACCAGTCTTCGTAGGGTTTTGTGTCTTTGTACCGCATGTGTCCCATGAAAATGTACATCAGTGAAGTCCTAGAAAAAAAATGTTCCGTTTCTCCTGAAATTACTGTAATTATGGCTTTCGAATCGTTTTTTCTTAGATGACGAGCAGTCGTTATACCTGCTATTCCATTTCCAATAATAACAACATGATTTTTCATGATCATTTAGAATTTAAAGTCCAATCATATTCGTTGTAACTTACTTTGGCATTCGCGTTTATATTTTTGTTCGAATAGGAATTGATAAACTTTATTATCCCTTCATCGGACGATCCAAAATCCGCTTTATACCATTCAAATATTTTTGAAATAATAATTTCATCTTCTTTCAAAGTATTCTGTTCTTTATTCTCCAAAAAAGCGCTAGTTTGGCTAGTTAAAGCTCTTTCAAGGTTGTGTTCCGTCCATGCCTTATTCATTATTTTTGGGCAAGACTTCGCTGCACAATTTACCGCAAAATGAATTCTAGGCTCGTTAAATTTAGGACGAATTATTTTATTTTCAATCACGTTCAAAGTGTAGGCAATACCGCTTAATTCTATGAGCTCAGTATCCCAGGGTTTTCCCGATTTCAAATCGGTAATTGACGCAACAGGATAATTGTCAACAACAAGTTGGACTGTGACAGCATTGTACATATTTATCCAATAGGCCAGTCGTTTATTTTTGTTCCATGTAGCAAGTTCAGGATGCAATTCTTTTAATTCAGTTAGGTATTGCATCAATTCCTTTTTGTCAGCTAAAAAACCAGCATAGTTTACCTTTCCTTCACTACTAATGTGTTTTCGAGTTAATTGATCCCATATTTTGTGCGGCTCGGCAATTATTTTTGTTTCGGGAGCTTTTATCGAATCAATTAATTGCTCGGATTCCTCAAGTTCAATCGATTCTTTTTTTACCGTATCGTTTGAAATTTCCATTTCTTCCATTTCTTGTATTGAAGTCTCACTTTTGATAGGAGCAATTATAGGGACACTATCTCTATCAACACTCTGTTTCTCAATTGATTCTGTCTTTTCTTTAGTTCGTCTTTCTGTCTGAACAATTTCTTTTTTGGAATCATTCGTTTTTTCTTCAGCTTTAGATTCACAAGAAATAAATAGTAAAGAAATAAAAAGCAAGGTGAACAGGTATATTTTCATTGATGTTTGTGAGTTTAGTTGATAAAAAAGTATGAGCCAGTGCTATTAAATTTAATCATTTTTTTGATTCACAACGTTACTGAAACACAAAGCCTAAACTGAAACCAGTATTTTTGAACGCATTTCTTCCATCTAAAATGTAAGAAACTCCTCCAAATGCGCCAAAATGTTTGTGGATACCGTAGTAAATTGTTCCGCCTATTTTTTGATAACTAAACCCCAAACTTTCGAATCCTCCTCGAGCTGAAGTTGGTTGCAAATCTCCAACTCCTCTGTAATCTGTTCCGCCAAGAGCATGTATGAGTTCATAATAGACATCTACATACAATTTACCCGCATAGCCAATTTTTAGAGAGGAAGCTATCGCGTGGGGAGTAGGTTCCGATTTGAAGATGTATCCTCCTTGTAATGTGGCGAATAGATTTGATTTAAAGCTTTGATGAACGATTATTCTCGCATCTCCAGCCATGGCCATTTGTCCTATAGAACTGGAGTTTTCAGTTTGGTAATTAGATAAAGGGTCAGCATATCCAGCTGCTACCATAGTGCGAATTTCTCCAAATGCATTCTCTTTTTTTAGTAGGTTGTATTTCAGGTAAATACTTCCGTCTTGAAACCCTTTCTCGATTCCTTTGTTTACATCTAAATAGGGGATTCCAACTTGTATGTTTAATTTATCTGTAATGCCATAAATACCAAAAAAACTAGCCGCTCTAGTGGTTCTGTTTACCGAAACTAAGTTTGGCCCAGCAAACATTTCATTTGCTTTTTCTCTTGAAAAAGAAAGACCTAAAGAAAATTCAGTTTTCTTTTTCATAAATCCATCTACAGGACCTTGAGCAAAAATACTTCCGGATAAAAAGAAGATAAAAATTGTTTTTTTCATGATTGTTTATTTTGGTTGTCTCACATAAAAATCAAACCCACCTTTATTTTTTATGAAACTTAAATCAGTGTATTGTTTCATCTCTTCCCGTTTTGTGATTTTAGTAACTAGGTAAACGTCTTTATCGATGTTTCCTTTCAATAGCCATTCATTTGTGAGCGAATTTGCCTCAGATGGGTCGTAATCTTTGGGGCTTTTTAAATTGTTTAAATAAGCGATTTTTATTTCTTGGATTCCGTCTTTTTTATTTCTTGGATGCATTTTTGAATAAAAGAAATGACCGTAACTTTTAAACCCTATTGTTGTAATATACACATCCTTATTCTGAAGAGATTCGTAAAACTCGATTGCTGGACCTTGAGAAAACTGTTCTATTTTCGGCACGATAAAAAGTGAATATCCCAAAAGTGTAATCCCTGAGGATAATACAATAGAAATGAGAAACTGATTTGTTTTTCGTTGATTGAAAAACACAAACGAGACAATGAGTCCACTAATGAAAACCAAACCAAATAGAAACTCCCAGCCTTGCCAATCGATCGGATTTTGGAAAGAAGCTACCGCAAAAGGATCATTAATGAACGGAGTAACCCAATGGTGGTTTTTAAAAATCACAGGAACAAGTGTCAACAGGATTCCAAAAATAAGACCGATGGAGAGTAAAGCAACTCGGGTAATTTTAAATTCGAGCGAGTTTACTTTTGGTTCAAAATAGAAGTATAAATATCCAGCAGCCAAAAAGGAGAGCGGTAAATAGCTCATGGATGAATAATGCACAATTTTTGTTTCCACTATTGTAAACAAAATCATGACTACCCAAAAAAGTATTTTCATCCACAACAAATAATTGTAAGGAATGTTCGCCTCTTTTTTGAAAAACATAGGGATAGCCAAAATAGACATGGGAAAACAGCCTAAAAGCACAACCACAAAATGGTAGTAAAATGGTTGCTGATGGCCCGCAACAGGTTCGGTTAGTAGCTCTATTTGATACTGAATGAATTCCAGAATAAACCAAGGACTATTGGTAATGGTTTCGTAACCAAACCAAAGAAAAGTAACACCTAAAGAACTGATAAAGAACAAGAAAACTGTAATGGGTTTTATTTTTACTTTTCCTTTCTTGGCAATTAAATAGATGAGTAAGGTAAGGATGAGTAGTAATAATCCTACAGGGCCTTTGGTAATGATTGCCAACCCAATGAAACTTCCCGACACAAGTGAGTTTGACTTTTTATTAGTTGGTTTTTCAATGGTGAGAATGAGAAAGTAGAGAGAAAGGAAAATAAAAAAATTAAAGAACGGATCAATGATTCCAGTTTTGAAATACATGTGAGGAAGAAAAGAGGCGAAGTAAACAAGGCTCCAAATAAGGCCAAAATTAATAGAGATTAGTTTTTTTCCGATACCGTAGAGAGTTACCAATGAGATTAATCCCAAAAGTGCGTTGGGAAACCTAGCTGCAAATTCATTAATACCAAATAGTTTCATTGATAGAACTTGCAACCAAAAAAAGAAAGGGGGTTTTTCCCAAAATGGTTCGTAGTTAATTTGAACTCGAAAGAAATCATTCGTTTCAATCATTTCTCTTGCCGATTCGGCAAAATTTATTTCATCCCAATCAAATAAATGCACATTCCCCAAAAATGGAAAGAAAAACAAACCGCCTAAAGCGAGCAGGAAAAGAATATGTTTTTGAGATTGACTCATTTTATTCTGGTAATTAAAGGACGTGTAGCCCATTTGCCATAATTAATTTTATCAAACAAATAGGACAAAACAAATGTAACAAAAACACCAATTGTGGCACCGGCCAAAATATCTTCGAAAAAGTGCTGAGAAAGATAGATTCTCGAGTACCCAATCAAGACTGCGATTAATCCGTAGAGTATTCCGAGTGTTTTATGATGAGAAATAATAGAAAGGTAGCAAAAAAGAGTAAATGCAGCAGTTGTATGGCCCGAAGGAAAGGAGTGACTCGTTAATTGAGTGAGGCCATAATCGCAGGGAAGCAATCGTAAATCAGGGATGAGCGAAGTGGGCCTTAATTCATGGAAAAAGAACAACCGCTTTAGGGAAAAAGTGATAAGAGCGGTTACAACATAAATAAACAACCCGTTGAGGGCATATTTTGCTCCTTTAAAAATAAGGATTACTAAAATCACTATTACAGAAAACCATTCAACTATTTTTGTGGACCAAAAAAAGGTGAAATCAAAAAAAGGCGAATGAAATTGATTGGCATATAGTTGTGCTTCAATTTTTCCTAATGACACGATAAAAAAAACAACCAAAGCGGCAAATACAAGGTAAATGCTCAAAAATGCGAAGTTTTTTTTAATTAAGTTAATCAAAGGTTATTTTAAAAGTTTCCAGTTGTATACCCCAATTCTCGTAAAGAAATGTTTGAAGGAAGTTCCTAGCACTCCAAATCCGTAGGTCATACTTCTTTTGAAATTAATGGAAGATGCTTCGTCAAAATATTTTGTAGGACAGGTGATTTCGGCAATTTCAAAATCTTTGTAGATGATTTGAGAAAGCATTTGATTGTCGAATACAAAGTCATCGGAGTTTTCGTTGTACTTTATTGATTCCAATACTTCTTTCGAAAAAGCACGATACCCCGTATGGTATTCAGATAGTTTTTGACCCACTAAAATATTTTGTGTTAAGGTTAAAAATCGATTTGCGATATATTTATAAAGCGGCATTCCTCCTTTTAGAGCTCCATTCCCTAAAATTCTTGAACCTAACACGACAGGATACACTTCGTTGGCAATCAAATAAGAAATAGAGTGTATCAATTTGGGAGTGTATTGATAATCGGGGTGAAGCATAATGACAATGTCTGCTCCCAATTCTAGCGCTTTATTGTAACAAGACTTTTGATTTCCTCCGTACCCTTTGTTTTGTTCGTGAATGATTACATGTTTTATTCCAATTTTTGCAGCTAGTTCGCTCGTGTTATCGCTTGATTTATCATCAACCAATACCACATCGTCTACTATTTCAAAAGGTATTTCTCCGTATGTTTTTTCTAGGGTGTTCTCAGCATTGTAGGCTGGCATTACCACTACGATTTTTTTTCCGTCAATCATTCTTTCTTTTACTTTGGTGCAAATATAGGGAAAGCAAAGGAATTTTAATTTATCCTCCCGTAAATACTCAAGTTCCACTTTTTCTTACGGATTAAATTCATTAACAATTAGTTGTTACATTTATCCTTATTTGGTGGGTTCAAAGTAAGTACAATGTGTTATCTTTGTTGATTAAACATTAAAAAAAAATAGAAATGGCGAATAATATGTTAAAAGGAAAAAAAGGAATAATTTTTGGAGCTTTGAATTCTCAATCTATCGCTTGGAAAGTTGCGGAACTAGCTCATGCGGAAGGGGCAGAATTTGTTTTGACAAATGCACCGATTGCCATGAGAATGGGAGAAATAAATGAATTAGCTGAAAAGACAAATTCTCAAGTTATTCCTGCAGATGCTACATCAAATGAAGAGTTAGAAAACCTAATTGTAAAGTCTCAAGAGATTTTGGGTGGAAAAATTGACTTTGTTTTGCATTCTATTGGAATGTCACCAAACGTAAGAAAAGGAAAACATTACACAGAATTAAGCCACGATTTTTATAACAAAACACTCGATGTTTCTGCAATATCGTTTCACAAAACTTTGCAATTGTGTAAAAAGCATGATGCTCTCAACGAGTGGGGATCTGTATTGGCATTAACGTACATTGCAGCGCAAAGAATTTTTCCAGATTACGGTGATATGGCCGATGCTAAATCTTTGCTAGAATCTATCGCTAGAGGATTTGGATATCATTATGGAGTAGCTAAAAAAGTGAGAATAAATACTATTTCGCAATCACCAACAGTGACAACTGCGGGAAGTGGAGTAAAAGGATTTGATGAATTCATCAATTACTCTGAGCAAATGAGTCCATTAGGAAATGCTTCAGCCGAAGCATGTGCTGCGTATTGTATTTCTATGTTCTCGGATTATACAAAATATGTAACCATGCAGAACTTGTTTCATGATGGAGGTTTCTCAGCAACTGGTGTAACCCAACAAGTAATTGAAAAGTTTGGCAACTAGAAGAAACAGAGTTTGAAACATGTTAT
>Ga0209654_1001000_pt1 | contig 24383 bp, 21 predicted proteins | sample SaaInl1SG_22_DNA_FD_184646 | JGI IMG/M metagenome (GOLD analysis project Ga0209654, IMG submission 184646) | Marine microbial communities from expanding oxygen minimum zones in the Saanich Inlet - ESP_161SG_22_DNA (SPAdes) (version 2) | ecosystem: Environmental > Aquatic > Marine > Intertidal... | reverse complement strand
AGTCTTTAATGATTAAAGTTAAGTAAGATAGAACTATAGGTTCAGTAGGGTTGATTTGCACATATATGGTTTATATTTAATCTTCATAACCTACTTCCAAAACTGGCCACGTAGTTCAATGGACAGATTAGAAGTTTCCTAATTTAAAATGTAGTTTTACACCTTAGTGGGTAATCTCTAATGTCGTTAACAATCAGTTGTTTATGATTTTAGGTTTTAGAGATTTTATGCTAATAGTTACAAGTCAATCTCACAAATAGTTCACAAATTTGTGAGGTATAATTATAAGGTAAAACTACAATGAGAAACACCATAAACTTAGACTGTAAAACGCATCATATAAGCAAAGATGGAACATATCCAATCCTTCTTAGAGTAACCTTAAATGGAGAACAAGACTATTTTAATGTTGGGAAACGAATAAAAGATTCCGATTATGACAGAATAAATAAAAAAGTAAAAAAAGGCATAAGAGGTGATACACGTAAATATGAATCGATAATTGATATACATAAAGTAAGAATCCAAACCATCATAGATGATTTTGATAAGCGAGGTGAATTGGCTTCTATTGCAAGGGTAAAAGAGATCTACTATGGGGATACAAGTGGTCCAAAATCTAAATGCTTTTATGAGTTTGTGAGCAATAGAATTGAATGGGAGAAAATACATACAAAAATTAAACAGGGGTCATTTAAAGTTATTGCAGCACAATATAAAAAGTTAAAAAAATACAAAAGCAAATTATCCATACACGATATCAACCATAATTTTTTGGATGAGTACAAAGCATATATTTCCAATACTTTAGGACAAAAAGACAATACCGTATATCTTGCTATGTGCTTTTTAAGAAAGTACACCAATCAACTGTACAAAGAAGGAAAAATAACAAAGAGCCCTTTTGAAAATTACCCTGTAGGAAGTCCATTTGAGGTTGAACTGGTCTATTTAGAGCCAGAAGAACTAAAGGCGTTGCATAATCTATATGAGAGCGAGGAACTCTTAACAATTGTAAAATTAAGAAAGAGTAAATATGCTAAGAACTTTCATATTGGATTAAAATATCAAGAGGTGTTAAGGTATTTTCTAGTAGCGCGTTATACAGGGTTTAGGCACGGTGATATTAAAACGCTAAAAAGAGAACACATCGTCGGCAATGAGATAGTAAAGCAGTTAGCTAAAAGTCGTGTAGGCAGGGAGAAAACGGTAAGGACACCCATTGAGGAAAATTTCTATTCGCTGATGGATATGGAAAATCCGAGTAAGTTGATTTTTGAGAACCCGGTAATGGAAGATGCTCAAACCAATAAATACTTAATAGAAATAATGAAAGTTGCCAAAATCAATAAGCACATTACATTTCACAAAGCACGGTATACGTTTGCGATTATCTCCTTGATTCTTGGTGTTGACATCGTAGTAGTTTCGGATATTTTAGGGCATTCAGAATTAACAACTACTCAGCGATACGCCAAGGTAGTGGATAAACTTAGAAGGAAAGAAATGAGTAAGTGGAGGAATTTTAGACAAAACCTGTCATCCACTACTATCCAAATAAACTGTACAAATTGTAATTACTCGTTGCTTAAATCCGAACAAGGCATCATAGCTCAAAAATGCATAACCTGTCATTGCCCTAATTGTGCTACGTTAAACATGTTTGACTTAAAAAAGAACGAGCCAATGTATGAAAATGTAGCTAGTCAACATTTTGTCTTAATGAATAATTAGTGGATATGCACAAAGCAGTAAAATGCGGGCGTATCGACCCCTTAAAAACGCCGAAAAGTGTTTGAGAAGTAACTTAAATGGGAGCTCGTAACCTCTCACTCGTGCCGTCGCACAAAAGTGACCGACTAACGGTTTGTGGGTTTAAGAAGTTGGCAATTTCGGAGACGAAAATTGTCTGCCACCACAAAACTTGATACGGAGCACAACTCCGGAGGACTCACTAATTCCATTAAAAAACAATACATTTACAGTGAAATTTTAAATATATGTTATCAAGTTTAATTAAAAGTGGGTATGTCAAAAGCTCTGCCAAATTATCCATAGAAGGAGGATTAAGAGGAGGCCAGGAACCTTCAATAAAAGAAGTAGAAATTGACTTTCTAATTAAAATGAACTGTAATGTTATCGGATACGGGTATAACTAAATCGCTGATGCGGATTCATCGCGATCTAACTGGGGCGGAGGAATGCCTGACTGGTTCAAATTATCAAAGGATATTGATGCCAAAATCAGCACCCTTTCTTATAAATATCCCGAAGCTTTTTGCTTTTTAGTGCACAAATCTGGAATTATGTATTTTCCCTATTCTTTTAATATAGATTTATTACGGCTAAATTACATCAAGGATAAAGACGACTTTGTTTCAAAAATTAAATCTAGGAATACTAAGATTTCTGAAGAAATAGAGTACTAAAGAAAGAACAAAACAAAGTGCTTTATTTTACGCATTTATCATATTAATTTCTTCTCACAAATATATAGTTGTTTGATTAGCAGGTAATACTGTTTTAGAAGATTCCTCTAATTCAGGGAATTTAGGAAACTCCTCACCATCGATGAAAGCTTTTTAAGGGATTGAAACTATTTTTTGATTCGATTATAATTGGTACAATATATTGATTTAAATTAACCCCCTTTGCAGAAAAGGAACATTCATCAGCAGATAAATTAATTTGACTTTTAGGTAATGTTTTATGTTTTAAAGCAGCCCCCAAATTAGAGGAAATATCTGCTCTATTTTTGTTGATATTAAGCTCCGAAACTATCGCATCGATGTCAAGACGTTTTTTTGAAAATAGTAGGATAAAATTATCATTGCAGTTATCACCTGATTTATAATAATCCCCATCTGATAAGATGGAAATTTCATTACAATGATATGTTAAAGCGGCACTTTGGCCGGGATAGGGTGATATTTTAGATACAGATTTATCGTTGCAATTAGTTTTCAGTACATATACAAATGCGGGTACGTTATTAGTTAAATTCAATTTAACATTTGTTCCAGAATTTATTTTTTGATCAAACTGGTAATATGTATTCATAGAGCCATTAACCAATTTAGAGTCAAGATTTAGTCTAACTTTATTATTGTCTTCCATATTTATTATTTCAAACCCACCTGAAAGTCCAACCTCTGATGCTAAGGTATTCTCAATTTTTATTAGCTCTATTGCTTGACGAACATAGCTCGCGAAGTCATTATATTTAATGTAGCAATATCCTTCGTCGCCCCAGTCAATCCCCCAACTATTTTGCACTTCAAATGTTCCTCCAAACCGTTGATCATCATAACCTATTACGCACATAGCGTGACCTGAAGAGTATTCTTCCACACTCTCTGAAGGTCTCCATAATCCATCCTTGCCGATATTATTAAACGACTCCGGACATTGCATCCCAATAATAATTGGATAGCCATCCGAAAGGCTCTTTTTGGTTATTGCTATTTTAGCAGCACTTGGAACATCTCTGTCAAGCCATAATTTGGCATAATCATCAATTCTATGATTTGATGCATTCGTAAAATAGTGTTGAGCCAAGTTTACTGATGGACATAGTTCTTCTTCATCATCAAGATCGATCCTTTGCAATGATCCAATATCCCTTAGACTATGTGCAACTGAAACAAGATCACTACCTTGACTACAATTATAATCTGACGTTATTGCTCTATACTGAAATCCTCCTGAAAAAGAGTTCTTTGTTATATCAGAGCGGTTTGTCCATTTCATTGATTGGGCCCGCATTATTGTTCTTGCACAATATGCAGATGCCCAACCAGTGCATGTGCCAAAATTAGATTGATTTCCAGGAAAAGGAGCGTAAGATCTTAATGAGACTTGAGAAGAATCTATTTTAGTGCAATAATCCAGTAACGCTGGCTTAACTGGTATTGAGTCATATCCTACATCATTCCAATCATCAATACCTCTAGGGTATTGGTCTATAATTAAGACTACAGAATCGTATTGACTACAACTGACACAAAAAATATTGTTTAATAAATGAAATAAAAGTGCGAACAATAAAATCATCCACCAAGCTTTTTTAGAAAAATGAAGAACTCCTTTTAGAATCCGATTTAAAAACAATGGTTTTGAAACTTTATTGCTTCTCACCAGTATTAGTTCAGATTTTAAAATAGCTATTTCCTGTGGTGCTCCTTTACTTTTATCATTGTTCTGAGGTTCATAATATAGTATATCTTCAGATTTTCGGCCGTTTTCAATACTTCCTGTCGATTCGAAATTTGATGTGCCTAGTGAGCTAGAACCAAATTCACAACCCCAAATAATAGCTATATCAGTTCCGTCAGAGTAAATCTGGTTGTTACTGGGATTAAATACTTCTTTAAGTAACTCTTCCCAACCTCGAAAAAGTTCACGATCATCATCTAATATTTCATTAAAATAATTCTCTATTAAATTCAATATATGATGATATTTTGCTATCAGAGTTTGTTGTACTTCATTTTCAAAAGATGATATTAATAAATAATGTTTATCACGGTCAATAAAATATTGCAAATCTCTTTCAGTTATCTTTACACTAGTAAGATGAAACGGAGGAAGAAAAGTCAACTTTGTTTTTAAAAAACTTTGAATCCCTTCCTGTCTGGAGATAAGCGTCTGATCCTTGTATATAATTAAAGGATATTTATCAAGATTATATTTGTCAAGAATTTTCATAAAACTATTGAATTATGAATTCGTGAATAACGTGTTTATCTTTTACGTTGCTGTGTATGTTATTGAATATTTTAGACTCCCCCGCAATATTCAATTCAACTTTATAAGGCACATAAGCAAGACTGCTATTTTTAGTGAAATATTGTACACAAATTTGATACCTTCCTTTTGGTACATTTGACGAATAGTATATATTTTCTAGTGGATCATTTACTGTAACAAAATTAGCATTCATATCTACATCCAGTTGGCCCCCAGAATTAGAAATTCGATTTTTAAAAGAAATTATTTGCCCATTTGGCTCCTTTAATGATAAATCAAGATCGTCTACACTTTCCCAAATTAAAGAAACCGTTAAATTTCCTGTTTTCCCATTATAATTGGTGCGTCTCTTCCTTATTTCATCTTCGATATTTAATGAACATTGACAACAATTATCCAGTTTATCATTAATCTCTAAAACCTTTTGTTTATAATCTTCGACAATGCAACATTTAGATTTCCTATTACACAACTCTAGATAACAGAATGAATACCAAAGTACCAAACTCAATAAAAACATCAATAAAATCCAAGCCCAATTTCTATAGGTGAAATAATTTACACCTCTCAAAAATTTATACCACCATTGACGATTAACTTCTTTTCGTAATATCATTATTTAGGGCATCCTAATACATAGTTCCAGCCTGTTCCTATAATTGGTGCAGACATAACCACCTTGCAAAACTTTACTTTATTACTTTTAGCTTCATAATCCCATCTTAAGGTGTCCTTGCCATTAACTAATCCATATGTGCTGGCAACTAATTCTCCTTGATAGTATACATCCATTCTATCCTTAAGAGTAAGAAAGTCATAACTTATGATGACACTTCCTGAATTACTCCCTAGGTCATGTATATTTTCATAATAACCCTGACCGCCTGACGCAACATCCGTATTGCAAGGTATAGTAGGCCCTATTGGTTCACAATTACAGCAACTATCTAGATCCCTGGATGCATCGCTTACTAGGGAAAGTGAATTGTCAAATTGAGCACAGTTGCTATTTTTAAGTGGCATGCAAAAAAACAAGAAACTCAATAATAATATGAGAAATAACACAAGAAATAACCACCAAAAATGGTAAGCAAGAAGATTTATCCTTCTTATAGAATAAAACCACCATTTTTCTTTTTTATTTACAAATAACATTTATTCTATGGTTGCTCTTGACACCTCTCATTAACCTTTTGGTTTAAATCTTCGAGTTGACTTTCAAGTTGTATTATTTCGGGGCACTCTACTTTATTTAAGTGCTCTAGAAAACATAATAAAAATAGGAGCAAAAGAATAAAAAGAAGGACCCCCCAATAACGATAAACAAAACTTCTGAAGTATCTTTTTACTTTATACCAAAAATGATTTTTAGAACTTCTTTTAAACTTAGCCTCACTCTCTATTGGAACAACACTTCTTAATTCTTCAGCTGGTTCACTATCAACTATTTCCTCAATTTCATTCTCTTCAATGAGTTTTTTCTCTTCAGCTACTAAAAACTCAGGAGCTAGATAATTTTCTTTTTTATTCTTAAACTTCCATCCCCACAATAAACACCAATTCTCTCCATCAGATAAAATTATATTATCTTCATCTGAAAAGACTTGTCGAAGCAGATTCCCCCATTTCCTTTTCTCATTATTAGAGGAATATTCTAAATTTTGAATGTCTTTTTCTAGACTCTCTTTAAGAGTCCAATATTCTTTTTTTATACTTAATTGTACATCCTTATTTAAGTCACCAATGCGTGAGAGTTGAGCGTCAAAATTACCGTGCCAATTTACAACGCCAGAAGATAAAACGGGCCTTGCTAAAACAGTCCTATAATGAATGTCGTAGTTTCTAGTTAAAAAACTATCTAGCTTATCATATTGTTGATATAAATAGTTATCTCCATAAGAAATAGGTTCATATTCATTCGCGTTTAACGCATATATTATTCCCATAGTGTTTAATTTATCAAATTAAAATCACAGTCCCCCGCTGATGAAATTATCCCTTCTAACTTATTGTTTTCATGAATGTCATAATTAACAAAACCGCAATTTGAAAGCATAGAAATTTTCAACTTATAAAGATAAGTATTATACCCTTCAAAGAGAGAGTTGGAGGTTAACTTACTCTGACTATCTTCAGATTGTTTGTTAAAAATGTCTACTAAAGAAGCAATATTTGGAGTCTTTTTAACATTTATTAATGTTTCTATAACAGCTGAAAGCTGAGGCTGTAAGTTCTGAACATTTTTAAGGAGATCAACATCTAGTTGGTTGACTCCAAATTCACCAATAAACTCATTGAAATATTGACAAATAACAGCAGCGAGATACTCTTCTGTTGACTTATCTAATACTATTCCTTGATATTTCTCCTTGATGATTTTAGTTAAAAATAACTTGAAGTCCGATTGTGCAAATGCTTTCTGATATGCTTCAGTAACAATTTGAAGAGAATGAGTACTCAAACCACTTTGAGTAAAGTCAGACATATTATCTGGTTTGATTTGTTCAATCCAAATATCTAGAATTCCATCTAGTATAGAGTCCACTGTAGATTTTTCCTTTTTCACGAAGAGTTTATCAATATCAATACCTTGTTCAGAAAGTAGATTTATTACCTCATCAACATTGCTAAAGCCTAGTGAATCTCTAATAACCTCTAAGTTTTCATCTTGGGTATACGAATCATTCAAATCAGGAAACCCACTTTTAAATAATTCATATTCAGTAGTATTGCCTTCGTCAACAAAATTATAAACTAGGTTTTCATGTAAATGATTATAAACATCTACTTCATTTAACATAAAAGAAGAAATAAACTGATTAAACTTTTCATGATTAACACTAAAAACTCTATTCATTTCTAGTTGCACCTTTAAGCTATCAGAAATTGCTTTCTTTCTAATTTGTTCTAAATCATCAGAATAATAATACTTCGAAATTATAGGAATTAACTCTTCCTTAATATTACGTAGTTGAGTTACATAATTTTGAACTTTAATATAGTTATTTGCAGCAGGTTCTAGTTGATCAATTATTCTTTGACTACCATCCTGATTTGGAAGTGCCGCAGAATCAAAGGCGTATTCCTTATTCTCAAAATGCTTATTAACAAAGTCATGTTTAAGAAACGATTTTCTTAATTGATCTAAAAACTCAATCCTATTTTTTTGTATTCCATCTTCTGTTCCATTATCTTCAAAACCTGAAAAAGTATCTGCTGAATACTTATAATCACGTAATAAGAAGAAATTGTTAAATGCTGGAGTAGTTACGGTCCATTTTGTATGCCAATTATGGTTAAGTGTAACTAACTCTTGTTCAAAAAACCTATTAAATCTAGTATCCCATTTATAATCTATCTCCTGTCTATCATCATTGGTTGTGTCAAATTTCAGTTGATTATTGAAAAAAGTAAAAATGACAAACAAAGGTGAAATAGGTAAACTTGCTATATTTTTTTCTCGATCTGACGCATCAGCCCCCACATTTGTTCTTATCCAATCATTAAGAAGCGCCGGCAATTCATTGACATCTAACTGCTTATCATTCTGACAAAATAATAGATTATTTATTTCAAAATCACCTGAGTATTTATTGAATAAATAAGACACTTTACCCCTTAAATATAAATCTGGAATAGCATCGAGGGTAACCGAAGCCATCGTATGCTCTAACCTACTCCTAGAACCAGGGAAATCTAGTAAATCCGTATCTTTTAAAAATGGTTTTTCGTCACTTAATTTAGAATCACATGGCAATGTTATTTCTGCGCTTAGTGCACTTAACAATGAAATATTCATTTCAAATACTTGATCATTTATATCTTTCACTACTGTCATCTCTGACTCTACAAAGATTTCTTTTAATCTTTGTACGTCCAAGATCTCTCCGTGTCCTCTAATCACTGAATTAGCTCCTAGAAACAGTTCTGATGCAAAATTTACCTTTTGAAGTTCCGCAATGAGAACTCTAAATAGATCAGAATAGCTAGAGTTATTATTCCATAGAATAGAGAATACATCTACCCAATTACTTATAGGGATAAAGGGAATTATTTTCCCAACATCAAACCAGTAGTTACTATCATTAATGTTTTTAGTGTAATAGCTGAACTTGTAAAAATTCTTGTCGAAATAGTCTTTAATATCAAAAATATCATCTTCTACTAAAACTTCTTGAATAGGTGAAATATTTCCATAGCGTAGTCCTAACTCCATACTAAACAATTTAAAATCTTCTGCGGTCGGATAATCCTCAATAGTTTTTAAGTCAGAAAAGAAAGAGTCGCATACTATTAGAATTATATCTTTAATATTTAATAATTTCGAACGTACCGGAAAATCAACAGAGTCAGACTCAATATCAATCGTAAATCTTGTCACAACCCCAGTACTCTCTGCGCCTGTCCCCGGGGGATTGATATCTTTTAAAAAATCAATAGTTTTATCCCCTAATTTAATTTCTAAAGGTGCTCCAGAAACACTCAGTATGTTTTTTACTAAATATGACTTACCAACTTGACTTGCGCCAAACAATGCAAAAACCGGTTTAGAATCAATAGAATTAGATATTTTTCTAACAATCCTCCGCTTATTTTTTAATAAAATGGACGTATGCTGCCCTCTGTCTGAATCAATATTTTTATTAACCCAACCATCTGCATCATTAATAATGTTATAAAATGATATTACTTTACCCTTTAATTCTGTTAGGGTCACTTTCTCAAAATTTTTCATTCATTTATTTGCTTAGGATCTAGTACTCAATTTAAACTCACCTGTATCCAACCAGAAACCTGCGGGATCTTGCATAGTTTGTGGATTTAAAGAAAAAAATGCTTTTGAGATGTCAGCCCCCTCTACGTCTGTTACTCCTTCAATTTTTAAGAACTCCTTATTTTCAATAACTTCTCGGCTAACTGTTACCTTAATAGGCATTTTTGATCGAATCCTATATTTGATATCTTCGGCAGAATCAGAAATTTTGTCAAAATCATCTGCAATTTTTTTTCTACTAATCTCTGCAATTCTGTCTTCATTTAATTGAAAAGAATAAAGAGCACTTGCGGGATAATTTATTGAATGTATCTTTTTATAACCTAATAAATATGGAAGACTTGTTATCTGAAAGGTAGCTTCATGGACATCTAAATCTAAAATACTGTTTTCAATCAAATTATTTGATAATCTACCAATGTAATTTGCTGATGAATTAAAGGAACGCTTTAATAATTCAGTATCTAATCGAAAATCACCTAACTTCAATAAAGATCCACCAAGTAGAGCTATTAAACTCCCAACACAAACTATAGTTTTCGGATCTTGCACATATCCGTTGTCATCTGCAAATGGATACCATCTGCCTATCCAGAATGTATTTAAATTTACTTGACGATTAGGCGGTAAATGATTGCACTTCTTCATTAAGTCAGCCATTGCATTCATGGAGAATGGGCGGCCCGATAAGACTAAAATATCACAATCATATGCTTTAAGGATCAACCCTATTTGTCTAAAAAGTCTTGAATAAACTTGTTCGCAAATTTCTTTTAATCTGTCTTTAGATACCTTCCAGTTTAAATTTTCAAATCTGAAACCAAAATGAGTTTCAAAGTAATCTAATAGTTCACTTGAAGGCTCTCGAGATTTGAATATTTCTGAAAATGTAAGTACAACATCTTCGACATCATTTGCTCGAGCTAAAAATTCATCAGCAATAGGCATGGCTAACTGATTAATAAAATTTGTTCGCATTAGCTTACTCCTATAGCCTATTCTATTGCTATCTTGGCCGAAAAACCCGTTTAAAAGAGCTCCAACGTTTGATTTACCCATTTTGCGTAATTTTTGTTCAATCACACCACAACAGCCCACAAAATCTGAACTTGAAGGCTCTCCTTCTATAATAACTTTCTGTATTATTTGTTCTAATAAGTCATCCCCCGCAATTTTAAAACTCTCCCAATACAGCGGTTCTGACCTTATCTCACTGTATTGCGAATTAAGAAGTTCATGATTAGAAATTAATAGATCAGAAGTCCCTCCTCCTATGTCCAATGATGCTATTCGTAAGGTCTTTTCTAAATCATTTGATTTTTGAAATTTATTTCGAAAGACATCAAAAAATAATTGCGCATTTGAATTAAATTTATTTGCAATCATTCCGTATAAATAGACCATCTGAGCAGCAGATGCTTCATCATAGATCCAGTCTTTTCGTTGTTCCAGATTATCTTCAGTGTAGGATAAGTCTTTTACAGAAGGAATAATACTTATTTCACTATCATAAATATCCTTGTTTCCGTGGGCGACGCTAATCTTATAAGATTTTAGATTATTGATTATTTCAATTGCTTCTTCCGCACACTGTCTTAGGGCAATTTGTTCAGACCTTATCATCCCTGTGGGGCATGAAACTACAATTCTACGGATCTTTCTTCTAAATGACGGATTACCATGCCCCGATCTAAACTCCAATGAATTGATCTGTCTTAGTGCATGAGAAAAAAGTTCTAAATATACAAAGGTCATTAGAGATTTTCTAGAGAATCTTGCTTCTGTCCCGAAAATACCATCCTTACAAAAACTACCATCATAGTTTAACTGTTCGGATACTCCCTTTTTATAAACCCGCTTAAATGGCAAATTCACATCATCTATATGAAATTCCCATTCCAAATCAGAAGGTTTATCATCCCACAAATATCGCTTAGGGCTAGAATTTGACGTTCTAGTTTCACGGGATAATTTTAATTCAATATTGGAATTATTAATAATATCTTCAGCTTCATCTCCTATCCTCACCGGACTTGGCCAAATAAATTTATTGTGTTGGTTTAATTCACACCCATCAGAAGCAAAATGCGATTCTTTAAAAACAACCCTTGTTGAAAATGAGTCATCATATTTCACCAAAGGACTAGAAAGATTTAGCATTTCTAATTTCTTTACAGAATTAAAGTTAAATTTCTGACCGACAGGATTTTCAAATAAGATCGCACAAGTTTTAGAATTTCCAATATCAACTACTAAATCTACATCTATAACTCCTAAATTATTATGTAATAAGTTTATTTGTGGAAATGCTGACAATCTTCGTAACATACGAATCAAGAAAACATAAGTTGCTGCGGGCTTTAAATACGGTTTTTCTAACTCAAAATGTGGTTTATTAAAGATATTATTGATGTATGTTTCGACCCAATCACAGCCAAATTTTTTATCTAGATAGCTAATAGTCAGTTCATCATTCTCACAAATACTGAAAATATTTTCATTTGTATTTTCATGAAGGAACGGGGAAGCAGTATCATCTGAATCAACAGAAACAGTTGTATCAACTAATAAAACTACTTTTAAAGTTGACTCATCAATTCGTTCGAAATAAAATCTAACCCAATCTGTAGGTCCAAACTTATCTTCTGCAATCTTATTATAGGAAAAATAAGGTAGGGGAATCCATTTTTTCTCAAAAACATCTAAAACTCTATTAATGTTTCCAATTTCAAAATATTCAGTTGAATCGTATTTCTCCAGATTCGCAACATCAATTTCTTCAGATAAACTACCATTTTTTGTTATATAATTATACTTGAGTAGCTCACTCTTTCTAGCCCATAGATCCTCATCTTTCGAGACTAGTATGACTTCATCAAGCCAAAATCGCTTGCGAGATGAATCAAATTTTTCTATGAATCTAAACTTAGATTCTTTTTGATCTTCCTTATTAAATTTAACTTCAAAATGATAAAATTGAAGTCCAGTATTAGCAATTAACGAAATTGAATCACGCATATTTTAATTACATTTAGGAATAAATACAAATCCTCTGTCAGCTTTACACTTTTGAAATGCTCGAATAAGGTTTGGATATTCTGTGAAATATTTTTCATTCCGAGAGAAATTCTTTGTACGTATTTCGTCATCGGGTAAGCTATTAAATCGTTTAACAGTTTCTATTAACTTTTTTTCAATTTCACAATAATTAGTCATTAGAAATACTATCAAATTCACTTCCTTCTCTAAACCTGCAAAATCTTGAAAAGTATAACTTAAAATAGATGACTGTATCGTAATGTCTTCAAAAGAATCCATTTTAGTGAATTCTTCCTTAAGATCTTCCAATTGCTTATAATATTTGGTATACTCCATGAATTGATTAAGATTTAAAATCTCATTTTCTTTAGCCTGTATTAAATAGTAATCTAGTTTCTCATTAGACAATCCACTTCCCATTTGCATAATAAGGTCTAAAGTCATTTTTAAATTTTCTTTTGAACGCTCTAAATTATTACGCTTTAGACTGTTTGTATTCTCATTTAAGGATTTAATATTCTGTTCAAGTCTAGAATTAGAAGATTGCAACAAAGATATCTGGGTTGCCAAAGAATCTATTTTTTGGTCTTTGACCTTAATATTTATCTGTTGTGACATGGGATAGATTAATGTAATTAAACTATCTATTTTATTATTTAAGGCAGACATTAAACTATCACTTTGACCCATGGAACCAGAAACGAAAAATAGTTGGAGCATAAGTGTTACTGAAATTTTATATATCATATTTTTTAATTACAAATTTTAAGATCATATAAACTGTTGCGATAAAACGAATACTTAGACGTTTGACTATTATTACTAGGACAAAGTTTTTCTAAGTCTCTTCTTTTATAAAAATCAGCACTATCTGACTCATAAAGTATCTTTAGGCTAATAAATTTGTTACAATAATTTTCGTATTCATTTAAAGTAAGAACCCCCTCTGTATAAATGTTACTTATTTTAGGACAATTCAAGACATTCGATGGCTTGTCTACCAGTGTATTCTTAAGAGTATTAAACTTTTCTTGACTAAATTCTTCACTTATTAGTTCACTGATTTTAGCTGGCAAACTCATAGACTTATAAAATTGATTTATGGAAGACAAGTCGCTTGCTAAAAAACTCTTACATTTTCTGTTTTTTGTTGAAATGTTTTTAATCTCTGTGCCTAATAGATGAAGGTCTCCTGGGACACAGCTGAGTTTCCAAGTTAAATAGCTTTTGTGTAAAGACTCCGCATATGCAAAATAAATATATTCTTCTAGATCGGGTTTTTGAGTAGGTTTAATTAAGCCGTGGTCCGTATAGACATTTAACCTATCTACCCGTTTCTGAAATTCCGTTGTATTATAAGGCTTACTTATCATGGAATCACAATAGCTTTTAAACTCTACAACAACCCTATTTTCACTCGTAGGTAGCGTGGTAAAGTCTTCTTCATCACCAAGCAGGCTCACTCTATCCATAATATATAGGCCTAGTATAGCTGAAAGAACAGCAGCAAGCAAAACAATTTTTTTATTTATTTGGGTCATTTTACTCTTCTAGAATTTTTCTAATTTTTCTTTTGCCTTATTATATGCTTCATTCCACTCTTTGTGGGCGTTTTTATTAGTTCCATCTTTGGGGGGTATCTTTCCTGCTAACATTTTTAGCACATTGTTCATAATTTTCTCATCTTCCGGAGCTAATTTTTCTTCCTGTACCCTCCTTTTAAAGTCGTTGTACTGTTTTGTAGGATTGTCTCTTTTATCATCTACCATTTTTTGTGGTTCAGTACCTTGTTCTTTTGCTTTCTTTACTTTGTCGTCTAGAGATTTCTTTTTATCTCCTGATTCATTGCCAATCTCACGATTATTAACTTCAGGTTTAGATAGCTGCAATAACTTACCTTCTTGTAATTCGTTAGCGGATTTCATTTTATTCCACTCGAGAATACTGTCTATTGCCAGTTTATACCTTTTTGCTAAAGTCGAAAGGGTTTCACCGCTCTCTACTTTATGGGAAGGAGGATTTTTGTATGTTGGCTTCAGCTTAAAACTAAAAACAGCTTTATTTTTTTCAAAAATCTTTAAGTCAACAAAGTCTCCGTTATTAAACTTTTTAGTTTTACAAATATATAATTTACCGTCTTGCTTTAATTTCTCCATTTGAGTACTGCCTTCTATTGAAACCTTTATAGAATCTACATCCAGCTCAGTTTTTATCATTAATTTTTCAAAATCATATTGAGCCGTGGCAGTATCCACTTTTGTTATTTGGGAATCGTCTGCACTTTTTGTTACAGGCGCACTATTAGATGACAGATAATCGTGAACAGCTATTCCAAGTAATAAAAGCATAGAACAGCCAGCAATAATCATAAGAAATTTATTCAGTTTATTATATTTATTCAGTTTATTATTAGATGATTTTACGCTTTTGGGACCTGGAGGAATATGAAATAGTTCTTTCAGCGAAATAGTTTTATGATCATTTATTGTAAACTTTTTAAAAGTTTTATGTCGTTTATCATTAAGGACGAGAATGTCACCAGACTTCACAAAATTATTTTCGCTTGTAACAGGTTTATTATTTATAGAAGCAGTATACTCATCAATATTAAATCCATTAAGACGTAAGTTGAACATTTCATTAAATGAGTTAACATTTTCAATTGTCGGAATGCGAACTAATGAAGCATTCTCTTTATTGACAAAATAAACCTTATTAAACTCATTGATCATTGGTTTTTTAAATACAGGATCAATTTCTTCAATACTATCATATTTAAATACACCAAGTTTAGACCGTCTAGGCTCTAATTGATTGGAGGCGTTTATTGTTAAATCTTGAAGATGAGATGTAAGCTGAGATATTGTTACAATTGACTGGATAGAATTTCCTTGTTTTTGGATGTAATCATTCAACATGGCATCTAAGCAATCTCGTGAATTACCCGTAAATACCGACCCTCGTGGGACAATCATACTAATGGCTACATATGCCTTTCGACCCACATGATCTTTGGTATTGGGATTGTAGACAGATAAAACAGTATGTTTACTAGTAATGTGAATAGAGTAAAATTTATCTATAGTAGCGTTACAAATTTGACGCATTTCATCTGTAAGAGTTCCAAGAATTTCCGGTCCTACATTAGTCGATAACCAGTTGTTTTTAAATCCATTACGAATTCCCCATACGACCACTCCTATTGAACTATTCATATATTTTAAATTTATAAGTATCTCTTTAAAAAGCTTTTTTTCCTTGTAATAAATGCATGTTTCTGAATTGCCCTTGTGACAAATTCTGCACCACTCAAATCTTTTTCCACTACCAAACTTTTGAATTTCACTTTTCCAATAGAGTATGGGAACACAGTGATAGAAAACTTATTTGAATTACTGTATCTTTCTTTTTTCTGTTTCAAATTGTTTGTAAAGTTCAAGTTTTCAAGCTCCATGAATTGTTTTGCGTACTCACGACTATCAACGTCATCAGGGAATAAATCACTTTTCGTTACCAAAATATATACGGCATCTGTTTTACTAAGTGTACCATAATTATCTAGTAGCTCAAGCACAGAAGTTAATTTGCTTGACTGATTTGCTCCGAAGCTTATTTTTTTAGATCTCTTGTGTGTATCATAGTCTATAACAAAAAATAGAATTTTTCGATTACTATTGCTTAGGTATTCAATTATCTTAGGATGAAGTGCATCGATCCCAGACCGATATGCTTTTTCGAACAATTCACCAGACATCTCAACAAAATTCAAAGGATGTTTTTGATCAGGACTCTCAATATTACGTAATTCTAGTGGCATATAATTTACGCCGTCCTCTGCCGTAGAGTCTGGGAGAATACCATAATTAAATTCATCCTTTAGTTGATTACGATACCGCGTACCTACAATATTTGACATATTTTCTATGAGTAATCCCTTCTTATCAAATGAGTGAAATAGAGACCCTAATACACAAGATTTTCCTGATCCGGGTTGACCAAAAAAGAAAATATCAGTACGATTCTTTTCTAATTGCGGCAAATTTTCCCAATCGTCAAATGGTGTTTCTTCCTTGTTATAGTATATAATCCGATCTATAATATCATCTGTCATAGATGTGTATTCCTTAAGTTGCTCTGCAGATATAATCCCTTCCAAAATAAGTTCTCTTATTTGAAAAACATCAAGCTCATCATTTTCAATTTGAGCGCATAATTCCTTAATTTCATCAAGATCACTTTCTATTATATTTTCCTTTTCGTCGGTATAGTTAAGTTGCTCCTGGATAGAGCTCAATTTGCTACGATCTAAACCTGAACTTACCATTTCTTCGAGGCCAATATCACCATCATGTATAAACTGCAGTAAATCTGCTACCGTTAGCTCATTTATATTATGTAGTACTTGTTTTTTTGTTGTTTTATCCATTTAATATTTGTTATAATTCTATACCTCCGATTTCTTTATCCCCTAATCTTTTCTCAGTATCAGAATCTTTTTTCATATAAACACCAGATTTTGGGGCAACAATATAGGGAAGAATAAGAAGTATGATAAGAAAAATATTTGGAATTATAATCCAATAAGGCTTGTAATTATTCCAGCAAATAAGAAAATCAGTGAAATCAATATTTTCCTTTTTAAATACAAGTCTATTTTTACTTGTCTGCTCAATACCGAAATCTGCTAAAGATTCAGAGGTATTAGTCGAATCCGTCCAATTAATGAAACTCAGATCATCTTTGTGTTCTAGACACGAAAATTGATTGATTTGTTGAAGATTTTGATCACACATGTTTTCAATTTCAAGTATAGAACTAGGTATACGAAGCCTAGACCAATTATTAACTAATTTTATATTTCGAGTTAGTACTTCATTCGTCCTGGTATTAATAGAATCTAATAATTGCTCACTTTTTAAAATTTTAGAAAATTTTATCGCGTCAGCTATCTCAGTATAATTATTTTGGTTAATTCTGCTTAAATCAGAAATATTATATGGTTTAGCTGATAGTTTGATACCTAGAGCGCTTTTTGACATAGGACTATAAACATATCCAGACAAATCGTTTTTAAGTGCAGTGTGCAAGTCAATAATGTAGTCGTTATTCGTGGCTGTAAAACTTGTTATAACCCGTTTGTTCTTATCAATAAGTTCATTTACATAAGCTTTTGTATCTTGCTTTACATTTAGTTCTACATTAAACGCGTGGATACTGAAAAAAGAGATTGGCAAAGAGAGAACAATAAAAAAAAACCATAAAAGAATAGATAATGCCGATATTTTACTTTTTGAAATATGATTTTTTCTTTTTATAAAGAAATCAACCAAAAAATACATTAGAACAACCAAAAGAACACTTATTCCTCCTGCCATAATAATCTCTCCATTGAGGAGATAGTTTGCCCCTAAAAATGATAAAATTAAAAGGAGTAAGAGACCTAAAAACTGCAATATATTTTTCATTTTTTTTCTTAATAATATTTTTTAGTTATAAAAAATTGATGTTTTGAGTATAATTTGATAATTAAAGACCATTCTCAAGATAATCGTTGTAGCCAGGTAATATTATCACCTGCATTCCAAGAAAGACATGCTCTTTCAAAACTAAGAGATCTTTATTTTTAAGTCTGATACACCCATGGGATGCTCTATGACCAATCTGTGAATTATCGTGCGTTCCGTGTATTCCAATTCCTTTGAATTTGTCGTCTTGAGAAAATACGAAAGGATCTGAAACGTTCTTAAAAATTCTATCTTTATTTACATTAAGTCTCAAAAAAAAAGGGCCATATGCCCCCGAAACAGGTCCAGCCCCATCATCAAAATCGTATTTCCAGCTTAGTGCATCTTCTATATTAATGAGTGAGAATACACCTTCAGGTGTTTTAGAGTCTCCAGAACGAATTTTATTCCCTGCATTTGACCCTGTGCTAACATCAAACTCCTCTATTATTGTGCCATACTCACTATGTACACTTAATTTTTGATTGCCTTTGTTAATAATAATAAACTTACCTATTGGTCGCTGAAAATATTCAGGTATTGCTAAAAATGCAACATTAAGTAGAAGAGAAACCGCCAGAATAATGTAGAAAACTTTCTTCATTTGCATTACAAGTTAATTGGAATAACTGAAATCCTGAGAATATCCATATTCTCCGGTTTGATTCTGCCAGATTATTTTAAAATAATTTTCAAATGACGCAACCAAATCCAATTTGTCATAACCAGAATATAAAAATTTTTCCTCATGATCCGCCTTTTTAAATCCATTGCAGTTAGAAACTTCCGTATCAAAAACTAGAAACATTCCGTTAGATGTATTTCTGAAAATTAAAATTTTTTGCTTATTTGTTTTCTTGTTCTCAATTAAACATATAAAATCCTTTAATTTAGATTTACCGCAATATTCATCATTGCGATTACTAATGTTGAGACTATTTTGGAGCTTTTCATTTTTATCATTCCCATAGATTTTCCAATCAGTATCGAATTTAATATCATCCACCGTGGTAAATAAATAATTCTGATCGAAATAATTTATTAATGCTAAGCGTGAATGCGATTGGGTATTCCCTTCAGCATTTTGATTACCGAAAATATTTTTAGATTTTTGGTACTGTGTTTCATCGCATAACCACTGTGAATTACATAGACTAACGGCCATCCAACCAGTTTTCGCTTCACTCCATCCATTTTCTTCATCCATTACCTGTACTTTCTTCCACACTAAGTTATTGCTGATTACAGAATCCACCAACTCCACCAATAGTAATCTAGACCCGAATTGACAAGGCCGTATGACATTTGCATCCTCATCAGGATACTCTCTTAGATTGATTGTGCTTAAAGTTCTTCTCTCACCCTCTTTTACTTCAAATGGATCTTCCTTGAAAACGGAGAAAAGAACTGCAATAACAATAATAAAAATTACTGAATACAGCAGCCAAATTTTTGATTTTTGCCTGCTAATGTTTATCTTAATTCCATCATTTGAATCATTTAATTTTTCAGTAACTTTATCTAAGGTCATAGAGTTTGATTCATCAGGATAATCCGTAAAATTAGTCTCTGTTTTTAAATAGTGATTAAGGACTTCATAGGCATCTTCAATCTCCAAAAGTCTAGATTTATATATATCTGTTAACTTAGAACTTTTACTATTCGATTGCTTCTGTTCAAATTCACTTTTTAACTTCTTATATTGCTGCTCCACACGATCTTGAGCAGCTCCTCGGGCCAAACTGAGGGACTTATATGCTTCTTGTATTGTCATTATTAAAAAATTAAATTTATATTCAAAAAGTATTCATAAGAATTGTTGCTATATTTTTTTTGAATACTTATCAATATTGTTGCTTTTTTATAAAACAAATCCAAATATAACTTTTTTTAAGAGATTAGGAAAAAGTCGGAAAATTACAATTTTATCTAAACCAATATACAGTGTCCGATAAAAAAAGCCTCAATATTGAGGCTTTTTACGTATAGTTGAATTAATCTCTAACCAAAAATTCAACGATGAGCAAAAATAGTAATTTCTTCGGACAGCCGATTTTCAGTCAGATGATAGGATTGCTGAATAAAAGCAAAATTACAGCACGAGCTGAGGAGCATAAGTCTGATCACTCCTGTAAACGTCTCTCCACATTCCAGCACCTTATTACCAACTAGGGTTAAGATAATTCTAAATAAATCAGCTGTATTATGCTCACAAATACCTCACAAATGGTTTTAAGGTAAAAAATAAAACACTGATATACAATAGGTTAAGTTACTTTATAAACTAAGATTAGAAGTTTCCTAAACTTTAGATGCAAGTTCGATTCTTACCGAGGCTACCAGAGCGGAATAGTTGAAGTCACATTAATTGTTCCGCTTTTTTGTTTGTCCGTAATTGCCCGTTATATCTTGGATGTACTCAATAAATACATTCTAATTTTGAGTTTGATATTTCAATAGAGTTATCTACTCGAAAAAGAATTAAACCTCTATTTTTTACTGGGATTTAGGAGCAGAAATACACTAATATATCAATATATTATCGTTGTTCGATAAAAGGCTCTATCTGATTCTTGCTATTTTATCTATACATTTTTCCAAAAACAGGAATAATTGTTTTTTCTAAAATTATTTTTGCCTTTTCATACCTGTCTAACATCTGATCAAGAGGATATGACAATGAGGTATCTAGTTCTGTTTTTAAATAGCCGCACAAGTTTTTATCTTCTTCCTTGGTTATTATCGCAACAAGACCGTAACTTTCTAGGATTTCTTTAATTTTCCTCTCAAATAGGAATTCAAATGATGAAGATGAAAATTTATTGTGATTTTTACAGATATTTTGTTTTTCGATTAACAGAAATTTAATTAGCTGAGTTGCAGGGCACATATGTTCAAAGGTCAGTACCTTCTTTCCACCATTCCTAATCTGAAAAATTTTACTCCTTGAAACAGGGTCGGAAGTGTCAATATCTCTCTCATCTAATACCTGCATTGCCCCCTTACTTATCCAATAATATCTGTTATAACTGCAATAAGATGCAACTGCATTAGCAAATAAATACCACACTTGCCCTTTGCCAGTTGATGATATGGCGTCTAAATTTTCATCCGATAGGAATGCAGTTATTATTCTTAATAACGTTTCTTGTTGAATTGGAGAGTTATCTCTAAAGTCTTTAAACAATAATGTTTGACCCATCCACTTTCCTGAAAAGTCTTCATTTACAGATACTAAGTGCATGAATTTCCATATGTCTTGAACGGAAAAAATGGGATCCTTCAAACGCGAATAGTAAGGCGCGGATGATTCTCCCTCTTCAATCTCCTGAGCTTTTAAAAAGCGGTTGAATGACTCTATAAGTGATATTGATTTATCCATCTTTTATCTATTTCTATTACAAAGGTACCCCAACGTCCACAATGAAATAGTTTGAAAGTCTCTTTATAGTTTATTTCTTTATATTTAAGCATAGATATTATTCATTAGGTTCTCAGTTTCATCAATTGAAAATGGAGCGCCAGAAGACTTATTGTTAGATTTGGTGTATAATAAAAAAATTGATTTGAAAGACATAAACAACCAAAGGGGTGGTAATTCTTTTACTATAAAAAGAAATGTTAGAATTCCTGAAAAACCTATGCCTTTTTAAGGGTTGTTATATGCGGAAGTTCCTGTTCGTGTTGAATATAAATTATCAAAATTTGGTTTGAGTTATTTAGAAAAACTTTTGGCGATTTCAGAATGGGTCCAAGATTACAGTAAGCTTTTAAACTAAAATTTGCACAACTTTTTACGATTAAAATAATCCACAATCCTAGACATGTTTGATCATTCAAACATGTCTAGGAATATTAATAACAGCTTAGATCAACTCAATGTTAATTTTTTAGTTTATTTCTCTTTGTTAAAGAAGAACAAAATTTTTCTGATATTTTTTTAATAAATAGTAAATGTATAGATATCTTTACATTGGAGAAACAATTCGAAAATATTCTATTCTTAAAATATTCACCAGTGGATAAAAAACTTAAAATTAAAGACCATAAAGAGCTGCACAGGCAGTTGTTTTCAGAAGAGTATGACTACTTCGGTGACTCTTATTCAGATGCAAGAGATAGAGCTGCAGGTAAGAGCCCAATGAATAAAGATTACCAAGAAAAGGTACGTAAAAAAAGGGCTTTGCTTGGAGTAGATCAACTTTCTGAGAGCGGAATGCCTATGAGTGAATTGTCGTTAGAATTTTGCAAAAAGGAGGTCGAAGCTGCCGAGCAAGATAAGCAGACAGACAAGACAGCATTCGTGTTACAAATTTTACAAGAGATAGAGGATGATAGAAAGGAACTCACGGAAAAACATTATGCACGAGCTAATAAAACCGTCGAGCTAATAAAAACTATTGATGTGAGAGATCCAAGCACATGGACAGATACAATGATCGAAAACAGCTATGCTTTGATGGAACGAGCAGACATGTGGGAATTGAATAGTACTATGCCTTTTGAGGAGTTTAAAGCACAACTATTTTCAGACCCAGACTTCGCTGAAGCAAATGCACCTAAAGCGGGCAGCTTAAGATAAGTTGAAATCTGCTAATTTTACAACTTGACAGAATTAATGCTCACTTTATAGGTTATCTGATCTTCAATAACTTATTGCTGGATAATATAAGTTGACTATCCACACGTTTATAAGTATATAGAACTACATCTCCCATATTTTTGACCTTTGTGTCGATGATTAGTTCTAACTTTTCTGCTGAATAATTCAACAACCAAGTCGTATTGATTCTATTTTCAATTGATTCTATTATGTGTACGTTGTTTGACCGATATACTTTTTTATTGCGACCAGTGGGTCTTTCAATAAACTCCCAATTAAAACACCCAATGCTCCTTAATCCTAATGGTTTGTGTATTGTTTAGAATTTGCTCCACTAAAGAGTTAAACTCTTCAATATTTAATTTATGTTCAGACAAATCAAATATTGAATTTAAGACTCGGTATAATCAGAAATTTTAATCGTCATCGCTTTCAAAAAGATAGTCCATTGTCAAATCACTATTTAATCTAAAATCTAACCAATCACTTTCACCAGAATATGAGTCTATCAAATTGATGTCAAGTTGCACCTCGTGAAACACTTGTACAAGTGTTTTTTGGACAATTTCATTAAAATTAGTAAAATCACCACCTACATGAAACTTTGGCATATCCGATAACATATTAACTATAAAATCAAAATCTGAGCAGTCTTTAGTTGAAAATTCAATATCATCGCTTGATAGGAAGCATAAAGTGTCTCCAGAAATCTCATATGGAATGTTATTTGACTTTAATAAAACCTCCTTTTCTGAATCAAATTTTACTGAAGTATTGCAGTTGATTATTACTTTTAAGCTCATATATTTTTTTACGAAAATAATTTTTAGTTATCTAATATCCAATTAAATAATTATTTTAAAATCTTCAATATTTGATAATTCAGAAAACCAATATTATTTTTTGAGTTCATTTTTTGTTTTATCTTTGAAAACACTATAAACTATTGTTAGCAGGAGGAAGTTGCGTATTAGAAGTTCAATATTAATTTCATCTAACGTATAAAAAAATTTTTATTATTGAACGTTTAATAGACAGGCTTGATTCTGAGAATATAGAAAATATATGGGCTATATTCGGGCTGATAAGTGTAATATGTCATCTATAAAGCTAGTTAAGATGTAATTTGGTTTGACTAGATCGTAAGTCAAAGGTTAGATAGCTTGTTAAGGTATTCCCGAATCCAACTCGAGACATGGTCTTTGTTCAAATCAATGATGAAGTTGAGTTCCATCTGTTAACGGTTTCAGATGCAGTGGGCAATAAACTGATTGAACAAGAAACCTCAACTAAGGTAGTAAAATTAGATTTGACCTCTTTAGTTCCAGGGACATATTATCTAAATATTTTAGGTGGCATAATCAATGAAACTGTAATAGTTGTCAAAAAATAGGTTTAAGGATTAGATAAGAGTCTAATAGACTCTACTCGATGCGATTTATCGAACTAATAAATTTTATTGGTCTAAATTTTTAGACTAAATATTCGATAACAGTCTTATAGACTCTACTCAGTGCGATTTATCGAACTGATAAATTTAATGGTCTAGATTTTTAGACTAAAGGTTAGATAAGAGTCTAATAGCCTCTACGATATTTTGATTTAGACCTATGTTCCTCTTATCTCTAAAATTGAACTTAAACTTAATTTTAGACTTAACCGTACCTTTGCCTCAATGCAATTGGATAAAACACTAACGTTTGATGAGTTTGCG
>Ga0209654_1000993_pt1 | contig 24603 bp, 21 predicted proteins | sample SaaInl1SG_22_DNA_FD_184646 | JGI IMG/M metagenome (GOLD analysis project Ga0209654, IMG submission 184646) | Marine microbial communities from expanding oxygen minimum zones in the Saanich Inlet - ESP_161SG_22_DNA (SPAdes) (version 2) | ecosystem: Environmental > Aquatic > Marine > Intertidal... | reverse complement strand
ATTGCGGGTAAAATAGCTGTCGAGTTGGGGTTCGTACATAGGGGTCTGCCCTTGTTGCATCTTTGCTACTTTTTCTCGGTCGTTATCTACACACACCACCCGATGCCCCACCTCAGCAAAACAAACGCCCGAGGCTAAACCTACGTATCCGGTGCCGATTACGGTTATTTTCATTTAAAAACCTCTTTTAAAATTAGAAAAATAAACTTTGTGTTACCCACAAGGTAGCGTTTAAACATTCTTTTAGGCTCTTGAAGAAAACGATAAAACCATTCAAGGCCATACTCTTGCATCCATAATGGGGCTCTTTTTGTTAATCCAGATATAACATCAAAACTTCCTCCAACACCCATTATAAAATTTACGTTTTTTAAAAAGTGTTTATTTTCAGACAAGAAAATTTCTTTTTTAGGGGATGGCATTGCTGCGAATAAAATGTTAGCTCCGCTGTCAGAAATTTCTTCTGCAATATCTTTTTCCTGTGCTTTTGTAAAATAACCGTTTCTATAACCAGCAATAATTTCAGGGGAATATTTTTTTGAATATATAGACACAACTTTTGAAACCACCTTTTCTTTTGCGCCTAAAAGAAATATCTTATACCCTTCTGTATTTGCTTTTTTAACAAGCTCTTGCATCAAATCTATACCGGCTACTCTCTCTTTTAGTGGTTTTCCAAGAATTCGTGATGCCCAAATAACAGATTGACCATCAGGATTAATTATATCACAGCAATTAACACTTTCTCTAAGTTTTAGGTCTTTTTGTAGTGCCACAATTTTTGCGGCATTGACAGCTACATGATGGATTTGTTGATTATTTTTTATTGAATTTGAAATTTTTTCTAATGTCTGTGACATAGATAAATAATCAATTCTAGTGTTTAATAAAATAATTTTTTTGATAATTTTTTTTTTTTCAAAAGTATTAAAAAGTGATACAGATAAAAATAATGTGTATGATATTATTCCACTATGTCTCATTAAAATTGATTCTGTTAACATGTATGTAATGAAAACAGTAAAAAGACATAATCCAAGATAATTTGAGTCATTAATTAAAAACTTGAAAATCATTAGAATACTTAAAATGAAAAAACCTAAACCAACTAAACCTTGATTCAAAAAAAACTCTAAAAATTGGTTGTGTGCGTTGTAGCCTCTTTCATAAGCGGCTGTTAATCCTCTTTTTTTATAATTTTCTATTAATCGCTTATTATCTCCTTTTGTTCCAATTCCAAAAAACAAAGATTCATCTTTAACGGTTTCAATTACAGCTTCCCAATGCTTTAGTCTAAAGCTAATATCATCAATTTTGCCATTATCAAAATTACTTTTTTGGAATCGCTTTTGCATATTTGGAGAAATAAAAACTATTAAAATTAATAAAGTTAAAATAGTTGTACTGTACAAAAAAACTCTTTTGCTTGTCTTAAAAAACAATAAAATTGTAATTCCAAATAATAAAGCTATAAAACTTATCCTCACACTTAGCATGTATAATGCTATAGTAAAAACAATAAAAATAAACACTTCCCCTAATCTAAATTTATTTTTTTCAATCCAATTGTTTAATAGAATTACAATTGATAAAACAATAAAAAGAGAAAAATATGTTGAATGTTTGTTTAATAATAGAGCAAATTTATCGTAGAAATAAAAATCCCCAAGGTTGTTATTAAAAAACCAAAAGGCTTTTATAAAACCAAAAATTATAAATAATAAAACAGATAAAACAAAATAATTTAAAAGCCATTCAATTTTTTTCTTATTTAATTGATAATAAGAAAAAGTAATAGGAAATAATAAGAATGGTATTGTAGATAATAAATACTTAAAACCTTCTATTTTATTTTCTGAATAAAAACACCCTAAAGCAGAAATAAAAAAAGGAAATGAAAGAACTATTGCTTTCATAACCTTCTTAAAATTATATGATTGGAAAAAAGGTTTATTAGCAAAAAAAAGAAGTGTAAAAAAATAAAAAATTTGTGCTTGTGAATTTATATTATAATTAGGTGCGGGAATAGTAACAAAAACTATTGCTAAAGAAAAAAGTACAATTGATTTTTTATTATAATTTTGATGAAATTTCATGAGCAATTTTTTCATAACCTTTTTTACTTATCTCATTCACACTATCTCTATAAAAACCTGCAATTTTTTTACTTAGTAGGTTAATGTTTATTAATTCTATTCTTTTATTCACTTCTCCTTCTTTTAATAAAAGTTTGTTGAATTCTATAGTATTATAGTCAGTTCCTTTAAATACAGGACAAGTAATTACAAAAATTTTTTCTGCTCCCTTAAATTCCAAGTTATTTATTAATTTACAGAAATAAATAAACTCTTCATTAAAGCCCTCATTCGGTTCAATCATAACAATATAAGATTGCGTTGAAGGTATAAACTCTCTTTTTTCAAAAGCCTTTTTAAATGAATATTTTCTGTTTCCAATATAATCTATTCCTAATAAATCCTTATTATCTCCATAAAAATTGACATCTTTAAGTTGTCTAATTGTTTTTTTTAAATACTTTGACTCATTAATCACTGATAACCCATTACCTATAAATGTTAAGGTTGATCCTGAACCTTTTTTTAAGTCTAAATCTAAACTCTCTAATTTATAACTCCCAAGCTCTTTAGGCATGTTATTTAACCAGATTAAGTCTCTCAACTCAATACTTAAATTATCCTTGAAAGAGTATGAAAATCTGAAAAAATATGACTTACTCTTTAATGAAAGTTTATATGTTAAAAAGGGGTCTAAAAAAATTTCTTCATTATTAACAAAACCTAAAATATTACTTGAAATATTTATTACATTGACATCCGGAGCTTTCTTAACATTTTTAATATTTTTCCAATCATAATTAGTGTTCCAGAATGTTTTTTTTGTATCGTTGAAAAATTGCAAAGACAGATAACAAAAAATCAAAATCAGAAAAAAATTTAAATATTTATTTAGTTTTTTAGTCATTTAAATAACTGTCTATGAATTTATTAAAAACATAATCACTGTTAAAATGTTTGAAACTTTCTAACGCGTTTTTTGAGTATTCCAAATAACTTTCATCATCAAAAGAAGTTATAGCTTTAATTAATTTTTTTGAATTTTTCACAGGTATTAAACACCCGTTGTAGTTATGTTGAATTATTTCTGGTATTGAATTAAATCTAGTAGTTATAACAGGAATACCAAGAGATAAAGCTTCTATTATTACTCCAGGATAACCCTCACCATAACAATATGTTGGAAGTAACAGAACATCATAATTATTTAAAACCGAAACAACATTATCAGACTTAATTATACCCTTATATGAAATGTTTTTTTCTTGAAAATATTTTAAAGAATAATTTTTTGAATCTAATGGCCCATAAAAGTCAATTAAATAATCTTTAGGTAGACTTTGTATTATTTCTATTATCTCGTTGACACCCTTGCAAGTTACTACTCTTGATATGAAAACAAATTTTTTCGTAAATGTTCTTTTTTTAATTGTTTGCGGCTTTCTAGAATTAGGTATCCATACACAATTTTTATATCCTAAATTTTGAAAATAATTAACCATTTCTTTTGTTTCAAAAAAAAGAACATTTGCTTTCAAAACTGTATGAATTATTAGTTTTTGATGAAAATTACTTTTTGATTCAAGTTGCTTATGAAAATTCCCTGCAAAAAAATGATAATAGTATTTTTTTTTAAAAAGTTTAATCCAAGTAATTAACACAGGCATAAAAAGAAAGTGCATGTCTTTTGTGGCATGAATACTTATTGCATCATATTTTTGAATTATAAAAGGAAATTTAATAATCCATAAAACATAATCAATTAATTGAAATTTAGGCCTCCAAAAAGATCTGATTTGAAAATGATTAATTGCAATATTTGAGTTTTTTAAAAAAAACTCAAATATTCTTTTTGATAAAACCGTTGCTCCTCCAATAGACCTTGGGTTTGAGGTTGGTACATTAGCAAAAAATAAAACTCTAGTCATTTTTATGGCTTAAAATTGGATAAACAAACACTAAGGAAAACATTAAAAATTCAGGGTTATTCAAAGAAAATGAAAAAAGTGAATCAAAAAACAAAACGAAATAAATTACACAAACAAATATCAGTTTATAATCCAATCTTTTTCTAAACAACGGAACACAAAAATTTATCAAATATATAATGGCCCCTAAAATTCCTAATTCAACAAATAAATGTGGGTAATATGTATCGGTTGTAACCAAGTTTAGCCACCCGGCATCAAACCATTTAAAGTTTACTTCATCATAATACGGAGAATCAAAGTTTATAGATGCTGGCCCTCCAAATAAACCAACACCTTTACCAAATAGATTAAAGTTCTTAATTTCTTCAAACATTACACGATAAGATTCACTTCTCGCTGACTCAGATCCTGTAATATAAAGCTGAATTCTTACGTAAAAGTTGTTTACAAAATCAATCGCCTTTTCCCTGAAAAAATTTAAGACAAAAATTAGTGATAAAAGAAAGGTTGTTAGAATTTTAAAAAAGTATTTGTAATAATAAATTACTAATAATAGAATAAAAGCACCTATTGTTTTATATGAAATGCTTGAAAATATTCCAAAAATTGAAATTAATAGCAAAAGCTTTTTATACCGTCCTTCATAAAATTTTTGGATTAACAAATATGATATTAAATTTAAAAAACCAAAAAAACCAAAGAAAACTACTACACCTGTACCTCTTAATATTCCTGAAACAGAATTATACGTAGTATATCCATCTCTCTGTCTGTAAAACCATTGTTCCACACCCGTAACCCAATTCACATAATTAAAAATTTGGGTGATAAAATTCAAAATTAAAAAGATTACAACAAATTTAAGAAGTATGTCAAATTTGTTTTTAATTGAGTAACTGTAAAATAATATGATTATGGGAAATAAATACCTCAACCCATCACTTATCCCTGCATTAATATTATAAGATATTATAATTCCATAAATTAAAAATGGAATGAATAGTAACGTACTTAGTAAAAGATTTTTGTTAAGGTTGTTTTTGTAAAAAACATATAATATCATTATTATAAAGGCAGTGAATTTAAAATATGAACCTAATTCTTTATTTGAATTCATCAGAGCCCCACCTCCCATTATTAAAACAAATGGTAACAAACATATAATATTATCAAAATTAATTCTAACCTTTAAAGACATCTATCTCAAATTAAATTTTTTTTAAAAAATAATTTTTACACATTTTTAAAATTATAAACCTTAAGAATAATAGAACTAGACTTGAAATAGAAAGGCCTAATATTCCAAAAAATGTATATGAATAGTAGCAAGCAATAATATTTAATAACAATGCTAAAGAATTAATTAATAGATTAATATTAAATTTTTTTAAAATCAATATATATGTTCCATATAATGAAGATTTTGCATGGAAAAGCTTTGCTATTAATAAAACAATAAAAATATTTAATGTATTATCATACTTGACAATAAAATATTTAATCAAAATAACATAACTAATAAATAAAACCAATAAAACTATTAATAAAAGATTATTAATCTTTTTATTTAAAATATTGAACTGTAACTTAGATTTTTTTAATTTTTCTACATCAACTTGTACTAGAGTTAATGGGATTAATAACAATATTGATGATATATTTAACGCAAAACTAAAATCAGCTATTTCTTGGCCAGGATTTGATGAAACTTGACTCAAAACAAAAATATCTGTATACAAAAACATCATATTTGCAAAATTACTGATAACTAAGGTTGAAGAGCTAACTAATAATTTTCTAAAAAGGTTAAAATATTTTTTTAGGTGATTAAAATTGATTTCTAAATTAAGTATATAATATATTAAATAGCATATAAAAAAAATAACTGCTATATAAGATGTTTTTAAATATGCTTTTCCATTGAATTGGAACTTATATACACCTATAAACAAAACAATATAAAATAAAGATGATATAATAATTTTATACTTAGAAGCGTAATTACTTCCTTTCTTAACTAAAAAATATGTTGGAGTTATTCCTCCATTAAAAAAAATGGCATAGAATAAGAATGGTATTATTAGAAAATAAAGATTGTATATGTGAATTACTGGTAAAATAAAAATTGTTAATACACATACAAAACTCAGTGAAAGCAAATAAAAATAATCTTTACTTCTTTCGCTTTTTGTATAACTTAATATTAACGCTGGAAATCCAAAAGCAAAAAAAACTGAAGCTACCTCAATAATTTTTTTATAAAATTCTAGTTGTCCGTATGTGTCTTTGTCCAGAAAATTCGCTGAGAAAAGTAAAACAAAATACTCTAAGGCTCTTGAAGCAAAAATTGCTCCTCCAAAAATTATATATTTTTTTTCAATTTTATCTAAAAGGACTTTCAAAATATTTTAATTGTATACCCCACAGAAATCAAGAATTACTTTATTTGAGTCTATCTCTAAACTCTTGAACTCATCGTGTGCGATTAATAAGGCTATAATATCTGCTTTTTGAACAGCCTCTTTGTAATTTGTTAACTTAAATACGTTGTGCTCTGTAATATTAGGTTCAACAATATAATACTCTTCGTTATTAGCATTTTGCAATACTTTTTGAGCAATATATTTTGCTGGAGATTCTCTAAGATCGTCAATGTTGGGTTTAAAGGCGAGACCCATTAAAGCAATACTTGGCTTGCGGCCGTGCTTTAATTGAAACTCTAATTTAGCTGTCTTAACTTTCTCAGCACACCAAAACGATTTATAGTTGTTAACTTCTCTCGCCGTCCCTATAATTTTTGACTCCATTGGATAATCTGATACAATAAAATAAGGGTCTACTGCAATACAATGGCCTCCTACCCCACAACCTGGTTGTAGTATGTTTACTCTTGGATGCTTGTTCGCTAATTCAATAAGTTCCCAAACATTGATATCTGCCTTGTCACATATCAACGACAACTCGTTCGCAAAGGCTATTTGAACGTCTCTAGATGAGTTTTCAACTAATTTACACATCTCCGCAGTGCGCGCGTTAGTTTTGTGTAAACCTCCCTTTATAAACTGTCTGTAAAATAGAGCCGCCTTCTCAGTCGATTTTTGGTCAACCCCTCCAACTACGCGGTCGTTATGAACCAGTTCATACATTACATTACCTGGCAATACGCGCTCTGGGCAGTAAGCGATATTTAATGTTCCCTTTAATTCTGGTCTTTCGGAAAATATTAAATGCATCATCTTTTCGGTAGTCCCAACAGGTGAAGTCGATTCAATAATATATAAATCATCTTTTTTTAACAAAGGTAATACCGCTCGTGTGGCGGCTTCTACAAATGAAATGTCTGGCTCATTTTTATCCTTAAATGGTGTGGGTACCACAATTAAATAAGTATTGGCTTCAACGGGTGTTGTACCAGCTTTTAGATATCCTTCTTTAACTGCGCTAGCGACTGCTGTGTCTAACTCTGGCTCTACAATATGTATTTGTCCTTTATTAATGGTCTCTACCACCTTAGAGTTAATGTCAACCCCGTAGACCTGTACCTTTTTGGATGCAATCAGTGCTGCTGTTGGCAACCCGATATATCCAAGTCCTATCATGACGACTTCTGGTTTATTCATTCGTTCTTTATTAACTTTTAAACTCGTTTTTATGAGTTATTTTTTTACCCTCTAATTTCGCAATAAAATCTACAATACGCTCACAAGCTCTACCGTCTCCATAGGGATTATGTAATTTACTCATTTTCTCAAAACGTTCTGTATTTTGTAATAAATCAAGGGTTTCTTTTATAATTATCTCTTTATCCGTTCCAACCAGTACTACTGTTCCTGCTTCAACAGCTTCTGGGCGTTCTGTAGTATCGCGCATAACAAGCACCGGTTTGCCTAAGCTTGGTGCCTCTTCTTGGACGCCGCCACTATCGGTTATTATGATTTTACAACGATTCATCATCCAAATAAAATCTTGATAGGCCATTGGCTCTATCAATAAAACGTTTTCAATATGAGCCAAAATTCTATTTACAGGTTCTTGAACTTTGGGGTTTAAATGGACTGGGTAAACAATAAGGCGATCTTTGTTGTTTAATGCAATTGCTTTTAATGCTTCACATATTCTTATAAAACCGTCACCATGGTTTTCTCTTCTATGACCAGTGACTAAAATAACTTCTTTATTGCCAAGTGTTTTTGATATCTTTTTAATATGGGCACTTGGTTCATGAATAACGCGTTCTACACTGTGTTGTAAGGCGTCAATTACCGTATTTCCTGTTACAAGAACCGTATCTTCTTTAATGTTTTCCTTAAGTAAGTTTTGTTTCGAGGTCATGGTAGGTGCAAAATGGTAATCACAAACACGCCCAGTAATTTGTCTATTAATTTCCTCGGGGAAAGGAGATAATTTATTATGGGTTCTTAACCCCGCCTCAACGTGGCATACTTTGGCACCACTGTAAAACGAAGCAATGCTACCTGCCATAGTTGTAGTTGTATCTCCATGAACAAAAACATAATCGGGTTGAAATGTTTCTAAAACAGGCATCATCTCCGTAATTATATTGGCCGTTAGGGTGTACAGATTTTGATTAGGCCTCATTAGGTCCAAATCATAGTCAGCAGTAATCTCAAAAAAATCTAAAACCTGGTCTAGCATTTCTCTATGTTGAGCTGTTACACATATTTTAGTGTCAAAAAAATCTGGATGTTTTAAAAATTCTTTTACTAAAGGGGCCATTTTTATGGCTTCAGGTCGTGTTCCAAATACGATTAAGATTTTCTTTTTCATGAACTAATTTGTCAAAACAGAATATGTAGGTCTTTTAATGACTGATTCATGATTATTCGTTTGTAAAACATCTTTTCTAACAGCCAATTTTTTTTTTATCACTATCTTCTCCGCCAACCCCAGCCAGGTCATAACCTCACCGTCCGAAAAATGAGAAATTCCTTTTAATATACAACTGTTTTTTATTCCTGTTAGTATGTGATTGGCTAAGTTTTTGGCGTCAGTTGGACTCCCTATTTGTTCGTTGGTTACATATAGAGGTTCGCCTGCCTCTGCTTTTTTAACTATTTTGGTGTAAAAGTTGTTTCCAAACTCAGAATACAACCAAGAGGTACGAATAATGGAATAATCACCCCCTTCTGCCTGAATTGCCTTTTCGCCTTCCCATTTGCTTTTTCCGTATTGGTTAATTGGATTGGGGAGATCTTGAGGGGTGTATGGACTTCCTTTTTCTCCGTCAAACACATAATCAGTAGAAATATGAATGAGGTGGATGCCGTTTCTTTTACATGCCATTGCCAAAACCGCAGGGGCTTTGCAATTAATCAATAACGCTTTTTCAGGTTCCTTTTCTGCTTTATCAACATCTGTATAGGCTGCGCAATTGATCACATAGTCCCATGACTGACTCGTAATTACGCTTTTAACCTCAGCGATGTCGGTGATATCGAATTCTTGTTTCGAAAAAAAATGAAAAGATAGAGAGGGATATCCATCTGCTACAGACCGAAGAGCCTGGCCCAACTGACCATTAGATCCTGTAACAAGAATTTTTTTCATTATTTGGGGGTTAAGTTGGGCAAAGATACATCTTTTTCCGAGAGTTTTCTGTGGCTTACAGGCAGTTTCCAATCAATGTTTAGGGTTGAATCGTCGTGGGCTATTCCAGACTCAACATCGGGGTTGTAATATTGGTCGACTTTATAAAGTATTGTTGCTGATGGACTCAGTACTGCGTACCCATGGGCAAAGCCTTTAGGAACAAACAATTGGTGTTGGTTTTCTTGAGAAAGCTCAACAGCTATATGTTGTCCGTATGTTTGGGATTGGGAACGAAGATCTACCGCAACGTCCAAAACAGTCCCTTCCAAAACACGAACCAGTTTGGATTGAGCATATTGTCCTGTCTGAAAGTGAAGCCCTCGAACCACGCCATACTCCGATTGGCTCTGATTATCTTGAACAAAACGAATGGGAGCTCCCAAGAATGCTTCAATACGGTCTTGCCGAAAGCACTCAAAAAAAGAGCCTCGAGTATCTTTATGAATCTCCGGTACTATGATAAAACATCCCGCTAAGTGCGTGTCCATTTTCTTCATAATTTCAACCCTTTAAGCAAGCAGTTGCCATATCCGCTAAGCGTATATTGTTTGGCAAGCTGCCGAAGCTGTGATTCGTTTATAAAGCCTTCCTCATAAGCTGTTAGTTCCGGTGAGCCTATCACAATTCCTTTTCGATGTTGAATGGTTTCAACAAATTGAGAAGCCTCGCTGAGCGATGCAATAGTTCCTGTATCCAGCCACACATCGCCTGATTCCAATTCAATGACCTTAAGTTTTTTCTGTTCCAAAAAAAGGGCATTTACATCGCTTATTTCCAACTCATTTCTTTTACTTGGTTTGATATGAGTAGCGATTTCAACCACCGAATTGTCGTAAAAATAAATTCCACAAACCGCAAAGTTCGAAGCAGGTTGTTTTGGTTTTTCTTGAATTGATACAGCCTTCCCTGATTCATCAAAAGATACCACTCCATATAGCTGAGGATTGGAAACCTGTTGCGCAAAAACAACTCCTCCTGAGGGGTTTTGTGCGCTTTTGAGAAGAGTGTTTAATTGGCTTCCATAAAAAATATTGTCTCCCAAAATCAAACAAACTGAGTCTTTTCCAATAAATTCTTTTCCAATGACAAACGCTTCGGCGATTCCGTTAGGGGCTGACTGTTCGGCATACGAAAAAGAACACCCTAAAGCAGTGCCATCTCCCAATAATTTTTTAAACAACGGAATGTCGATCGGCAAACAAATAATCAATATTTCACGAATTCCTGCACTCATCAAAGTCGAAAGCGGATAATAAATCATCGGCTTGTCATACACAGGCATCAATTGTTTGCTAACCGATAGGGTTAGTGGATGCAATCGAGTGCCCGAACCGCCTGCTAGGATAATTCCTTTCATGGTTTTTCGAGTTTGTGTTTTTTATTGTAATAGTCTTGGTAAGCTCCCGAGGTCACGTTTTGTAACCAAACTGGATTGTTCATATACCAATCGATGGTTTGGCTCAAGCCTTGTTCAAACACTAAAGACGGTTTCCAGCCCAATTCTGATTGTAGCTTGGAAGCGTCTATGGCGTATCGTTTGTCGTGTCCAGGGCGATCCTTTACATGCGTAATCAGTTTTTCCGAAAAACCTTTTGGATTCCCTAATTTTTGATCCATTTGGTGAATTAATTCCCGAACCAAATCAATGTTTTTCCATTCATTAAACCCGCCAATATTATAGGTTTCACCAATGACTCCTTTGTGAAAAATACGATCAATTGCCTTGGCGTGGTCTTTTACATACAGCCAATCTCGGGTGTAATTGCCGTCTCCATAAACAGGAAGCGGCAGTTGGTTTATGATGTTATTTATAAACAGGGGGATCAGTTTTTCTGGAAATTGATTGGGACCGTAATTGTTGGAACAGTTGGAAATCACATAGGGCAATCCATAGGTTTCGCCATAAGCGCGAACAAAATGGTCGGAACTGGCTTTGGAAGCCGAATACGGAGAATTGGGAGCGTAAGCTGTGGTTTCGGTAAACATTCCCAACTCACCAAGACTTCCATAAACTTCGTCTGTACTGATATGGTAAAAGCGCTTTGCGTCAAAATCGGAACCCCATAGCTTTTTAAATGCATTGAGTAAGTGGAGCGTTCCTAAAATGTTGGTTTTTACAAAGTCAAGAGGGCTTTCAATGGAGCGATCAACGTGGGATTCTGCGGCTAGGTGAATGACACTGTCAAATCGATGTATTTGAAATAAATCATTAATAAAATCTTCGTCCGTAATATCTCCTTTTATAAAGTGATAATTTTGTTTGGATTCTAAGTCTTTAATGTTTTCAAGGTTTCCTGCATAGGTCAATGCATCCAAATTGAAAATTTGGTAATGCGGATACGTTTCAACAAAAAGACGAACCGTATGAGATCCTATAAATCCGGCGCCACCTGTTAGGAGTATGTTCATTGCTATGCTTTATAATCGGTCGGTTACCAATTGTTTGGGTAAAAAACCTTTCACATCAAAAATAACACTTTTTGAATCGTTGCAAATAGAAGAAATATCAAGCGTCTTAAATTCGTCATGCCCCACCGCCAAAACAATCGCCTGGTAGGTGTGCTGAATGCTTTCTATTAAAGAAATCCCAAACGTTTTTTGAACCTCATCGGGTTGGGCTTGAGGATCATACACATCCACTTGAACGCCTTCTTTTTGAAGCTCCCTTACTACATCAATCACTCGTGAATTTCGAATGTCCGGACAGTTTTCCTTGAACGTAATCCCCAATACGAGCGCTTTGCTTTGCTCAATAGATTGCTGATTTTTTTTCAGAAGAGAAAGTATTCGTTGGGCAATATGCGTTCCCATGGTGTCGTTCACTTTTCTTCCAGAAAGAATCACATCAGGAGCGTATCCCAATTGCTCTGATTTGTAGGTCAAATAATACGGATCTACGCCGATACAATGGCCTCCAACAAGCCCCGGACGAAAGGGTAAAAAATTCCATTTCGTTTCGGCTGCCTCAAGAACTTCCAGTGTGTCTATGTTCATTTTTTCAAAAATCAATGCCAATTCATTGATCAAAGAAATGTTTAAATCGCGCTGGGTATTTTCAATAATTTTGGAAGCTTCCGCTATTTTGATGCTAGATGCCTTGTGGGTAGGAACCGATAAAATGGATTGGTAAAGCGCATCTACTTGATCCGCAATTTTTGGCGTACTCCCCGAAGTTACTTTTCGAATATTGGTTACATTTCGGGTTTTGTCTCCAGGATTTACCCGTTCTGGGGAATATCCGCAATAAAAATCTTTGTTGAATTGGAGTCCACTTGCTTTTTCCAAAACGGGCACACAATCTTCTTCGGTACAGCCCGGATACACCGTAGATTCATAAATCACCAGATTGTTCTTTTGAAGATAGGTTCCCACTGTTTGGGAAGCGGTCAATAAAGGTGTTAAATCGGGCTTTTTATGACGGTCGATGGGGGTTGGAACGGTAATAATATAGATTTCAGCGTTTTGCAAAGCGGTTTCTTGTACTGTAAAATCAATGTCCGTTAGGCTTTGAACTTCTTTGGGCGATAGTTCTTGTGTGGTGTCTATTCCCGATTGAAGCTCCTGAATTCTATTTTGAGATGTGTCAAACCCTATGACTTTATAGCCCGCTCTACTGAATGCTGCCGCCAATGGCAACCCAACATAGCCCAAACCCACAATAGCCAATATTGGTTTTTGCCGTGCCAATTAGTCCTTTATACGTTTCAGTAAAAATGCGTCAAAGGCTCTTAAAACAAGCCACAAAGCAAATAACAAAACGCCTGCCAAAGCACCTAAAAAAACGAAATTGTTCAAAATCCCTGATTTTACATAACCCACTTCTGGAAAATCTGAAATTACCTTTAAAATTTCTTGCCCCTCCAATCGTTGTTCGTTGTTTGATTCCAATTGACTTTGAAGCCTAAGTTTTCGATCGAGTAACAACAATTCTTTGTTGTTTTGCCCTTGCTGCTCCATAACAATTGAGGTCGAGGCATTTTGCTTTTTAGCCTCTTCTATCAATACTTTTTCATAAACAGACCGCAACGAATCGGTTTCTTTTAAAGAAACCAACGTTAACGAATCATTGAGAGCAATGTTTTTAAGAGTCATTGTTTGTTTGTCCTTAAAGTAAGCGTTTTCTGAAATGGAAGCCAAAATAGGCTTTCGAAGGGCAGGGTATACAAGTCGATCTTTGGAACCAACTGTAATTTGGTGTTGATTATAATCAATAGGATCCAAAGTGTTTAAGTACTTTTCATAATCAATCTCTACTCTAGATGTTGAATCTAAACTTTGGATTAAATTGTTATACTGCTGTAATTTCGCCGATTCAGAAATTACAGGCTCTACTTCAAAAGTCACTAATAACGATGCTTGTCGGGAACTAATTTTTAAGACTTTGGATAACTGTATTGAATCCTGCTGCTGCACCAAGGTATTGTAGTAGGCAATATTGTTATAGAGTTGTCGGGAGCTTTCAAAATTCGGAGCTACAACCATTGTTCCTTGGTAAACTACCGGTGAATACATCTGTTTTACAAGACCAATGGATGCACCAATAACAACTGCTATTCCAAACCCAACAAGGTTTTTTCGAACAACAATAAGGAGGTTTATTAATATCGTAAAAAGACCTATAAATATTGACCCTATAAAACTAAAAAGCCGATTAAAAGCGTTGCCTATAAGAGTAAATAATTGTCCTAAATCAACTTCTTCGTTTTGAGAGGATGGGGCGGGGTTGGTTGAATTGCTCATATTATTTTGAATTAATAATTTTTTGAATCATTTTGTGTGTAATCAAATAGGTGGGCTTGACTCCTGTAGTACCCAATCCTCCTGAAGCAAGTGTACTTCCTGTTTTTAAAGGATTGTCCGAGGCATAATATGCATAGCGCACCACAACATCGCTTGAAATACTTTTACGAATTTTTGAGGCCGATTGTATGGCTTTTTGATAATGAGCTCCTTCCATTTCTATACCAATTGCATTCCAAGTGGAGTTGCGAAAATACAACAAAATATCTTTGTTTTGGAGAGATGTCCCTAAAACAGTAACCATGGATCCTTCAAAAACGGAAAGTCCAAATCCGTCCATATCTTCCTTTGTTAAATCGTTGTAAAACGGATAGTTGTCAGAAGTTCCTTCAAAAATATGAGCAGACGGAATCATAATATCTCCCTTATCTCCCTCTAATATTCCCGCTTTTCCCATAATAGAAATTGATTTCATCGACAAATATGCCGTATTTCCTTCTTTGGTTTGATAGGGTTTTAAAAGCTCATCAACTGTTTCGTATGCCTGTTCTCCAAATGCATAATCCATAACAATAATAATGGGCAGTTCTCCTGTTGGAGGTTCAAACGGAAGTTGCGCCCAATTTATTTTACTTAGATCAAACAATTGTACGTTTACGTTCGCTCCTGAAGTGTCCTCAATAAAAACCATTCCTTGTTTCTGAGCATATTTGAATATAGCCTCTTGTTGTTTTTTGGCTTCAGGCTTGCTTAATGTCTCAAATCCCGAGAAAGAATCTTTGTTGGCAAAAAGTTTAGGAGCAACAAGAGGAGCATAAAGCGTATTTAAAACACTGTGCATGTTAGAGCTAATTAGATGAAGGGGCTTGTTTAACCAGCCTTGTTTTTCGAGGGTTTGTTTTACTTTATTGGCCCAAATTTCGCCGTGTATGTGGTGTCCTATTCGTTCGCGAAGCAATGGGCTAAAAGTAATAGTCCTTTTTTCCTGATCAATACGCTCATTAATGGCTAGCTTGCCCATAAAATAAATAATCTGCAAAAATCGTTTGGGATTTTTAGGGGTTGAAAAGCGGTCGTATGCCTCCTTGATTTCAGAAAATGATCGTCCTAAAATATTGGCTGTATGGGTAATGGCTATTTCTTGATTTGCTATGGTTAGTTTTTTGGAGGCAAGCACCGATTCTTCTAGTTTTTCAAAGTCCCGCGTTGTTCTTCCTGTTTTGCTAATCAATACACGGTCGCATATCTTATCGGCCTCGATATACAAAAAAGTAACGTGAGTTAAAATATCATATATTTCCGATCTACCGCGTGTAATTTCAATGTTCATTTGCTCAGCGTCTATGCGATAGCAATTGCGCCTTCTTTTGGGAGGAATGATGGGTGTAAAATGTGCTCCACCATATCCTTCTTCGGAAGTAAGATTGACAAAGCGACACTCTGCAATACCTTCTGGCAATCGGTCAATCACGTATTCCAATCCGTTAATTTCTGATTTTGATTCCGAGATTGTACCGTAAATTTCGGGTTCTAAAGACAACAATCCCTGTCGTAAGGATTCTCCCGATATTCCCATTGGTTTGTAAAATCCTCGATTGAACAAATGCCGCATTGTAATATACATGCGTCCTATTGCGGTCGATGACTCTTGAGCTTTGGTTCTTGATGAAGCTGTTTTCATCTGTTAGGTGTTTTGTGTTTTTTCAAGGTCGGACAAATCTTCTTCTGACTTCTCCCCCTCGTTTAAAATTAGGAATCCTTGTTAAATCAAAGTTTTTATAAATATACTGATTTTAGAGAATGGTAAACGGCTGGAGCGCATCTGCAATTTTTCGATTGTCTGATAAGCGCGGGGTTTTGTTCTGTCCTCCCAGCTTCCCTATGCTTCTCATATAGTCTTGAAATCCTTTTTTCTTAACTTTTGAAATTCGGAGAGGAGACAGTACTTTTCCTTGAACCAAGTCTTTGTAATAGGTGTTTTGATTTTGCAACGCTTGATCCAAAGACTGGATGAATTGCTCCATGTTTTGGGGCTCTTCATCAAACTCAATGAACCATTCGTGATAAGGAAGACCTTCTTTAGGATTGACCTGAGGGGCCACCGTAAATTCATTAACCCGAATATGAGTATTATAGGTAGCTATTCGAAGCGATTCTTCAACTTCTTTTCCAATAACATGTTCCCCAAAAGCAGAAATAAAATGCTTAATTCTTCCCGTTACTATTACTCGGTATGGCGCTGTAGAAACAAAAGAAATAGTGTCTCCAATATTATATCCCCACAAACCCGCCGTAGTAGAAATAATCATAACGTAGTTTACGCCTTTTTCCACCTCATCTAAAAGAATGCGTTTCGGATTTTTATCAAAAAATGTGTCCGAACGTATGAACTCATAAAAAATTCCCGAATCGAGTTGTAAAAGCATTCCTTTTTCGGTTTGGGAATCCTGAAACGCAAAGAATCCCTCTGAGGCGGGATATAATTCAATGCTGGGAACACTTCGTCCTATCAATTTTTCAAAAGAAGCTCGGTACGGCTCATAGTTAACTCCTCCATAAATAAACAATGAAAATCCAGGAAATAATTCGCTGATTTTTTTTCCTGTTTTTTGGGTCAATTTCTCAAAATACATTTGAACCCACGGAGGAATCCCGCTAATTACTTGCATGTTTTCTTGAAAAGTTTCTTCTACAATAGCGTCTACTTTTTGTTCCCAGTCTTCAATAAGATTGGTATTCCAACTGGGCATTCTATTTGTTTGAAGATAGCTGGGAACAAAATGAGCTACAATACCTGATAGCCTTCCTATTTTAATTCCGTTTTTTTCTTCCAATACAGGGCTTCCTTGAAGAAAAATCATTTTTCCATTAACAAAATCTGTATTTCCTGTTTCTGCTATATAACACAAGATTGCGTTTTTGGCGGCAGCAATATGAGTGGGCATAGACTCTGCTGTAATAGGAATATATTTTGCCCCCGATGTGGTTCCTGAAGTTTTAGCAAAATACAGCGGTTTTCCAGGCCATAAAATGTTTTTTTCCCCTGCAACGACTCTATCCACATACGAACGCAGGCCTTCATAATCTCGAACGGGAACCCGATTTACAAACTCTTCGTAAGTTGTTATTTTATCGAAATGATGATCCTTGCCAAAAACAGTGTGAGCGCCTTTTGTAAGTAAATTTTTAAATACTTTTTGTTGTGTTTGATGAGGACGACTTGACCAATGGTTTATTTTCTTTTTTACAATAAACGCATAAACCTTAGCGAGTGATGACTTAATGGACATATTTGTTATTCAAAATCAATAAATTCAACGGGGTTTACGGGGTAACCATTGCTCCAGAGTTCAAAATGTAGATGAGGACCTGTTGAAAACTCTCCTGTGTTTCCTGCCGTGGCAATTACTTCTCCTGATTTGACCAAATCTCCTTGTGATACATTGATTGTGGCATTGTGTTTATATACTGACAAGAGCGTGTTTTGGTGTTCTAAGATGACTACATACCCCGTTTCTAAAGTCCATTCGGCAAAAATTACGGTGCCATCAGCAACAGCTTTTATCGGGGCCTTTTGTGATACGGCAATATCTACCGCAAAATGCTTTTGGGAAACATCATAGGGCTGCGAAATTACTCCTGTTACAGGCGGAAACAAAACAAAACTTACAACCGAACTGGCAGACTCAAGTATGTTGAATTTATCTTCCTGAGCAACCGCTGCTCTCAATAATGAATCTTGAATATTCGGCTGTAATTCAAGATCTGAAATTTCATTACGATTGATCCCAACAAAAGTGTCTTTATCTAAACTTTCGATCTCCAAATCACCTGTTAGTACTTTGGTTATGGAAGACAAAAATTGTTGTTGTTCATAAAGTGCGCGACCCAAAGAATCCATCATCGTAATATTGCGTGCTGATTGCCTTTTGATTTCAATGGAGTCATACCCCGGAAGGTATTCCTTGATAGGCGTAAAGGCAATTATAACAACCGTGCTTCCTATTAAAATAGCTCCAAACAACGATATTAAAATAAAGATGTTTAATCTGCTTAACTTGTATGAAAGGCGTTCCTCAAAAGTGTCTTCGTTCAGAACAACAAATCGATATTTGTTAAGAAGCTTTTGTCGAAGTTTTGGTTTGTTACTTTTTTTTGCCATTTCCTAACAAAGATACTCATTCGGGCACGATATGAAAACAGTCCTCAAAAATTATTTTTCAACAGAAACGAATGTATTTTCATTTTTCTTGCTACTTTTGTTATCTAACATTTGGAACATGATTTCTAACTTAATTTTTTTGGCAATTGGTCCTGGGCAAATTGTCGTTATCGCTGTAATTATTTTATTACTTTTTGGTGGGCGAAAAATTCCTGAGCTTATGCGTGGACTTGGAAGCGGAATCAAAGAGTTTAAAGAGGCAACTAAAGAAGATGAGGCTCCCAAAAAAGATAGTGAGAAGTAATACAATCTATTCTTTTAGGTCGATTTGAACTGACTGCAAAATCGCGTCTACTTCAAAAATATAATCTCTTTTCGCTAAAGATGGCGCAAACACAAAGCCTTCCAAAACAAGTTGCCTGTTGTTTAGTGTATCCCTAATCACATAATTGAGGAAAGGACCCGCCATAAAATCTGACTTTACCTCCCAAGTACCTCTTGTTTCTATTGCTGAAAATCCCGCTATTGACGATTTGTAAACATACGGCTCGTAAGCTGCCTCTGTTATTACATACGACCCTTCTGATCGACCCGGTATAAACGACTGTCCTATAGAATCCCGAATAGCAATAATTTGTGCCAATAACTTCTTGCTATAATCAATTTTCGCGTTTGGGAGTTCGTAAGCCAAAATGTTTAGGCTTCCTTTTTGAATTTCTTTCTGATACCAAACAATTCCTGGGGCTTCTTTAAATGTTGAATAAACGGAAGGCATTTTTAGATGGATCGAAAGCCCGTGCTTAGTACCTATATTTTTTTTTAAGGATTTTGAAACTCTACGCTGCTTTTCTTTAATTTCAACGTCCTTAAATTCTGATATTAGTTCTGAAGCGTGGTTTTGTATATTTTGAATCAATCGTTCCTGGGTGGTTGATGTCATTACACCCATTCGCTGGGGCGAAGCATATCGATTTGTGTCCATTCGAAACGTTTCTTCAGAATAAACGCCTATCCACAAAACAAGTCGACTGCTTTGAGCAAACCCAGAAAACACTTCTGGTGGCATTTGCTTTAAATCAAACAAGGGCTCTTGCTGAGGAAGTCCTTCGGCGGGCATTGCAAAAATCGACCGTATAGTTTCTCCTACCGAAGATTCCCATAAATTATTGGGTATCACAACCGTGATTGTGTTAATATTTCCATTGGATTGGGGAAGGTAGGGTGTTGACTTTTTGCTGCAACTTCCAACAAAAATCAAACACGCAATAAACCATACTGTCTTTTTCATAAGGCTGCAATATTATTGATAAATATCAATAATTAAGCCAAAATAGCTTGGATTCCTGGAAGCGTTTTGCCTTCTAAACTTTCTAACATGGCACCGCCGCCTGTTGAAACGTAACTTACTTTGGGTTCAAATCCAAATTGCTTCACTGCAGCAACTGAATCTCCTCCTCCTACAAGCGAAAAAGCTCCTTGAGCAGTGCTATCAGCAACCGCATTTCCAAGCGCTATGGTTCCCTTTGCAAAATTTGGAAATTCAAACACACCCAAAGGCCCGTTCCATAAAATGGTTTTACTTTTCATCACAACTTCTCTAAAGTTTAACAACGATTGCGGTCCGGCGTCAAGTCCTTCCCATTCGTCTGGAATGTTGGAAACTTCAAAAACTTGTTGCTTGGCGTCATTGCTAAAATCATCTGCTGCAACCACATCTACTGGAAGATGGATAGCCACGCCTTTTTGTTTGGCTTTCTCTAAAATAGACAATGCAAGGTCTAACTTGTCGATTTCACAAATTGACTTTCCTACATTTCCACCAAGTGCTTTTACAAAAGTAAACGTCATTCCGCCGCCAATAATAAGGTGATCCACTTTGTCTAAAATGTTCTCAATAATCGTTATTTTAGAAGATACTTTAGCCCCTCCTAAAATTGCCAAGACCGGTTTTTCTCCTGTTTTTAAAACCTTTTCAATGGACTTGATTTCTTTTGCTAGCAAATGTCCAAAGCATTTCTGGTTTTTAAAAAACTTTGCTACTATAGTCGTTGAGGCGTGTGCTCTGTGTGCCGTACCAAAAGCATCATTAACATAAATATCTGCCAAATTTGATAATTGTTCAGCAAAATTATCGTCTCCTGCAGTTTCTTCTGGGTAAAATCGTAAGTTTTCCAGTAACAATACTTCTCCGGGTTGAAGAGCGGCGGCTGCCTGCATGGCTTTTTCTCCTACAGTGTCGGCAACAAATTGAACTGGTATTCCTAAAATTTCAGTAACCGTTTTAACAATATGTCCCAACGATAAAGAAGCATCTACTCCCTTGGGTCTGCCTAAATGAGACATTAAAATACAGCTGCCTCCATCAGCTAATATGGTGTCAATGGTTGGTTTTGCTGCTCGTATTCTAGTTGCATCGGTAACTTCTTTGGCGTCGTTTAAGGGTACGTTAAAGTCTACGCGAATCAATGCTTTTTGGTTAGTAAAGGATAAGGAATCTAATGTCTTCATGATGATTTGTTTTGTCGGGCACAAATGTAATGATTTGATGAAAATATATTCATAATATACTGAGGTTTTAAAACAGGCGACTGTTTTTTCTGGAATAAAAACCATTATCTTTGTGAGATGCTGTTTCAGGATGTTATTGGACATGAAGGTGTAAAAAAGGACTTGCTGTACAGTGTAGCTCAGCAAAGAGTCGCTCATGCTCAGCTTTTTGTTGGCCCCGAAGGCGCTGGAGCGCTTCCATTGGCCATCGCCTATGCTCAATATGTATTGTGTGGAAATAAAGGCAATGATAATACTGGAGGCGATACTGCTTGCAATTTAAAAATGGAACACGTATCGCATCCCGATATGCACTTTGTATTTCCTGTAGCCAACAACAACAAAGTAAAGAGCAAAGCAACTTCGTCGGACTTCATGGACGAATGGAGGCAATTTCTAAAGCAGCAACCTTACGGGAATTTGTTTGACTGGTACCAATTGCTTGGTGTCGAAAACAAACAAGGTCAAATAGGAGTCGATGAGGCACAAAGTATTGTAAAGAAACTTTCTCTAAAATCGTATGAGGGAGGATGGAAGGTAGTCGTTGTTTGGTGCGCTGAAAAGCTAAATATTGCTGCTTCAAACAAACTTTTAAAGCTTATTGAAGAGCCTCCTCAAAAAACGCTGTTGTTGTTGGTTGTAGAAAACGAAGAATTGCTTTTAGAAACCCTGCGTTCGAGGTGTCAAAAAGTGTTTTTACCTTCGCTCTCAGAACCCATTATTGAATCGGGATTATTATCCCTGGGTTGTGAAGCCAATGAAGCTAAGAAAATTGCTTTTCAGGCGCAAGGAAATTTTAATAAAGCAATTGATTTGCTCAACAATGACAGCGAAGATCTTCATTTTGAAAAATGGTTTGTCTCGTGGGTTCGAGCAGCATTCAAAGCCAAAGGAAACAAATCTTCAGTATTGGAATTGGTTGCTTGGAGTCAACAGGTGGCAGGTGCAGGAAGAGAAACTCAGAAAAAATTCTTGGATTATTGTCTGGTATTTTTTCGTCAGGCGCTTTTATTAAATTACGATGTTTCAGAATTGGTTTATTTACAACCTAAAACGCAATTTGAACTTTGGAAATTTGCGCCCTATATTCATGGAAACAATATTATAGATATTGTCAAAGAGCTTGAAGAGGCCAATTATCATATTGAGAGAAATGGAAATGCCAAGATGATTTTTACCGACTTGTCTATTAAATTAACACGATTGCTCCACAGACCCTCTTGATTGATTTTTTGTATAAAAGTTTTTTCTTATTGTTTTTTTAAATTCAATAATTATTTCTTATCTATAATTTAATCAAAAGGTGTGTTCTAAACGCTTTTCTTGAGTTTTAGATGGTTTGGTTAGGTTCTTTGCGAGATTTCGTTTCTAGGGGCTTTCTGTGCGCTTTTTTAACTCATACCGAAGCGAAGAATACATTCCTGTTCGGCGAGCGTGCCAATTGGATCGAAAACCGTTTAATAACCCAAATAAAAAACCCGTTTTACGTTTTTGTATTTTTTCAGAAAGCATGGAAATATAAAATGCATCCCATAACATGGGTGATTTTTTTTCAAGAACAAAACCGGCTTCAGAAAAAATTCGCTCAATAGCCTTAGGAGAAAAGTGCCAAAGATGTCGAGGCACATCATAAGCCGCCCAACTACTTTGGTAGTGATTTGCGTCCCACGACAAAAAATTAGGAACTGCCAACACTACTTTTCCGTTGAAAGAAAGCACTCGATGAATTTCCTTAAGGGATTCTTTCAAATCGGGCAAGTGCTCTAAAACATGCCAAAGAGTAATGCAATCTATAGCGTTGTCTTTGATCTTTTTGGTGGATTCAACATAAGAAACTCCTTTTGCTTTGCCTCTATTTCGAGCTGTCTGATTGGGCTCAATAGCGGTTGCGTTCCATCCTAATTGTTGGCATCGAAACACAAAATCACCCGTACCCGAACCTATGTCAAGTAAGACTCCTTTGTTTGGAAACAAACGCTCTAAATTTTTGGTTTTAGCATTGATTTGAATTTTTTTGACTGCCTGATAAACAATGTCAAAAAAAGATTTTTTTGCATTGGTGTGAGAAATATAATCCTGGCTATTATAATAGGACGCTAACTGCTCAAAGCTTGGTTGAGGGGTGGTAATGAGCATGTCCTTCTCGGTATTAAAAACCAACTCAAAAACCTCTCCTGTGACCAAATGATCGGTACACAAAAAAGGGGTTGTTTGTTGATTTTTTGCGCTCACTTTGATTGGTTTTTTTAATTTCAAATGATTCGTGTTCCACGTGGAACATGCTGCCTATCGACCCATGTATACGAGCATAACACTGATATCGCTAGGCGATACACCGCTAATGCGAGACGCCTGTGAAAGTGACGTTGGGCGGATGTCTTCTAGTTTCATTCGGGCTTCTGTCGATAGCGATTTGAGTTTTCGATAATCAAAACTGGTGGGTATTCGAATATTTTCCAGTCGATTTAGTTTGTCGGCGTTGGTTTTTTCTTTTTCAATATATCCTGCATATTTGACTTGAATTTCTGTTTGTTCTAACACCTCTTCATCCAGTTCGTTTGTAATTATATATGCAGTAACATCCGGAATTTGCTGAATATCCTCCATCGTTATATTAGGGCGCGAAAACATCTTATGTACTTTATTCGGTTGCTTCATCGGAGCAGAGTCTTTGAGTTCCAAAATTGGGTTTGCTATAGCTGGGGAAACGCTTAACGACTTCAAATGGGTTACAAATTGGTCGGAAGCCTGCTTTTTGTGCTCCATACGTTTTAATCGAAGGTCAGAGGCTAATCCTAACTCATTCGAGATAGGGGTAAGTCGTAAATCGGCATTGTCTTGCCGCAGTAGTGTGCGATATTCGGCTCGTGATGTAAACATTCTATAGGGTTCTTCGGTGCCTTTGGTAATCAGGTCATCAATAAGAACACCTATATAGGCTTCGTTTCTTTTTAAAACAAAGGGAGGTTGGTCGTTGATTGCTAAATGGGCATTCATCCCCGCCATGAGACCCTGGGCGGCAGCTTCTTCATAACCCGTAGTCCCATTGATTTGGCCCGCAAAGAATAAACCTCGGATTAGCTTGGTTTCTAACGAATGTGTAAGCTGGGTAGGTGGAAAGTAATCGTATTCAATGGCATAGCCAGGGCGAAAGAATTTTACTTTCTCAAATCCCTGAACGGAGCGTAACGCTTTGAATTGAATGTCTTCGGGAAGGGACGTTGAAAACCCATTCACATAAACCTCAACAGTATTCCAACCCTCGGGCTCAACAAAAATCTGGTGGCGATTTTTTTCAGAAAACCTATTAATTTTATCTTCAATAGATGGACAATAACGCGGCCCAATACTTTGAATACTTCCATTAAACATGGGCGAACGATCGAACCCTTCGCGGAGCAAGTCATGTACTTCAGGGCTTGTATACGTCATATGACAACTTCGCTGATTTTCGAGGGGTTTGGAAGTTTCCAAATAGGAAAATTTACACGGATTTGCATCTCCAGGTTGTTCTTGCATAAGAGAATAATCAAGAGAT
>Ga0209654_1000990_pt1 | contig 24629 bp, 24 predicted proteins | sample SaaInl1SG_22_DNA_FD_184646 | JGI IMG/M metagenome (GOLD analysis project Ga0209654, IMG submission 184646) | Marine microbial communities from expanding oxygen minimum zones in the Saanich Inlet - ESP_161SG_22_DNA (SPAdes) (version 2) | ecosystem: Environmental > Aquatic > Marine > Intertidal... | reverse complement strand
TCTAGCAAGATTGTACATTTCTGTTTGAGAATATGGGTTTAAAACTTGTAATGAATCAGATTTTGTAATCTTGATATGAGTTTCATTTAGTTTTAAAACCAAATAATTAGAAAGATTAATTAATTGTTCATTTGAGTATTTTGTTGTTTCATAACCTAAATTTTTAGATAAAGGTTCTCTGTAGTAGTTTAATCCCCAGAATAAATAGAAACAGAAATATAAAACAGATACAAAAGCGGTTACTCCTAAAAGTTTTGGAATAAAGTTTTTAAACCTACTTTTAAATAGTTTATAAATGAATCTGAGTGCATACAAAACAAAATATAAAATCAAAAGATCACCAATAGAAAAAGGAATCCATCCTAATAATATTCTTAATAAAGAGCTGATATATATGTAGATACCATTGAAATAATAGTTTTCTACAAATTCTGGATTACTTTCAATCCATCGCATTAAAAGAATTTGAATTCCTAAGAATAGGGTCAGAAAAAGGTTTCTTTTTTTTACTTTCATTATCTGTAAAAATACATAAGAATTTTACAACTTTGTACTTTGTTAACAGGATAATAACAATTTGGTTAACAAAATATGTGTACAAATAAAAACGAAGAAGAGAAACTACAATCGCAAGTAAAAATATACATTTGCTGTCATGGAAAAAACGCAACCATTTACTAGTCAAAAGATAGATAAGGCAAGAATTATTAGCCTAGAGAAAGGGAAAATTCCACCTCAAGCAGTTGATTTAGAGGAAGCTGTATTAGGAGCAATGATGATTGATAAAAAGGGAATTGATGATGTTATAGATATCTTACATCCAGACGCGTTCTATGAAATTAAGCATCAAGAGATTTATAGAGTCATTTATGATTTATTTCAAGAATCGAAACCTATTGATCTATTGACCGTTTCTAATGCTTTAAGAAAAAATGCTAAATTAGATTTAGTTGGTGGCGACTTCCATTTAATTAGATTGACACAAAAAGTGGCATCTTCTGCCCATATTGAATTCCATGCAAGAATCATCCTTCAAAAATATATTCAACGTAGACTAATCAGTATATCTAGTGATATTATTGAAAATGCTTATGATGAAACTGCTGATGTGTTTGATTTATTAGACAATGCCGAAGCAAAGTTATTTGAAGTTACTCAAGGAAATTTAAAGAAGAGTTCTGAAGGTGCGAGCGAACTTGTAAAACAGGCTTTAACTAAAATTCAGGAAATTTCTAATAAAGAAGGAATGAGTGGCTTGGCTACTGGATTTACAAAACTAGATGCACTAACTTCTGGTTGGCAACCTTCCGATTTAATTATTATTGCTGCACGTCCTGGTATGGGAAAAACAGCTTTTGTAATTTCTATGGCAAAGAATATGGCGATCGATTTTAATCACGCTGTTGCAGTATTCTCATTAGAGATGTCATCGGTTCAGCTAATTACACGTATGATTTCTTCTGAAACTGGATTAACATCAGAAAAACTTAGAAAAGGAAATCTAGAGCCACACGAATGGGAGCAACTCAATGTAAAAGTTAAAAAATTATCTGATGCACCTATATATATTGATGATACACCGTCTTTATCCATTTTTGATTTACGAGCAAAAGCACGTCGTTTAGTATCACAACACGGAGTTAGAATTATTGTCATTGATTATTTACAATTGATGACCGCTGGAACAAATAATAAAGGAGCTGGAAATCGTGAACAAGAAATTTCCATGATTTCTAGAAACTTAAAAGCCTTAGCAAAAGAGCTGGAAGTTCCAGTAATTGCACTTTCGCAGCTTTCTAGAGCTGTAGAAACAAGGGGTGGAAGCAAGCGTCCTTTACTATCCGATTTACGTGAATCTGGAGCAATTGAACAAGATGCAGATATCGTATCGTTTATTTTCCGTCCAGAATATTATGGGATGACTGAATGGGATGATGATGATCATACACCATGTGAAGGTCAGGGTGAGTTTATCGTCGCAAAGCACAGAAATGGTGGGTTGGATAATATTCGGTTAAAGTTTACAGGTCATTTGGCAAAATTCTCAGATTTAGAAGAAGGGTTTAGTAGTGAATTCCAATCGAGTATGAATACCGATTTTCCAGATGATGTATTTGCCGATACGAGAATAGAACCCAAAGATGCTTTTGGGACTGAAGATGATGATGTACCATTTTAATTGATGTTTAGAAAAGTATTTCTTTTTCATATTATTTTCTTTTTTTACTTGGGACGCTGCTCTTTTTGTCAAGTTTATTGACATTTAGAAGTACAATAGTTCACATTTGTTATGCCCTTTTATTTTTTAGTTTTTTCCTAGCTGCATGGACTCTTCTTGTTTTTTATAAACAAAGAATACTTCAGTATATTTTAGTTTATTGTTATTATAATTATCTTTTTCTATTGTATGTGCTTTTTGAAATAGGAAAAGAAAACTTAGGTGTTCCATTTCACGAAACTCCAACCTTTTTTTAATTTCATATGATGTCTGTTCATCAAATTAGTGTTACAGATGAAAAATATAAAAGATTTGATACCGGAAATATCAATTTAGGTTCTAGTAAATATGATTCAGAATCACTAACTAATAATTACAAAAATCGTTTGATTCAACTAGATGATTATATTCGAAAATTATATAATATTCTCAAAACAAAAGGATATTTAGAAGATTATGTATTTGTGATTAAATCCGATCATGGTCAATCTTTGGGTGAAAATCAAGTGTATTTTCATAGTAAAGACGTAAACTATGAATCTATTAAAATTCCTTTTATAATTAATACAGATGATCTTTTTGATTCGAATGCAGTAGCTAGTCAATTAGATATTGCACCCACGATATTAAAAGGATTAGATTTGAAAATCCCAAAAACTTGGAGAGGGTCAATCATTTCTGATATAATACCAAAAAACTATTTTTCAAATCAAGGAGATAACGATTCAATGATATGGAAAAATAAGAATAGTACCTATCAACTATATTTTAACAAGGTTTCAAACAAGTTTAATTTGTTTAATATTTCATTAGAATCCGCAATTAGACATAATGATATTAGTTCTATATTGAAGACGCATAAATTAGATTCTTTAAAAAATATTTTAGCAAATAATTTTAAATTAAAGCTTTAAAATTTTTGTAATTACAAGGTTAAACAATTCATAAAAAAACAAATCCACAAATACGCACATCAACAAAAGATTGTATTTTTACCCTGATCTGTCATACTGAACCTGTCGAAGTGGTGTCGAGTTAGAGTCGATATAATATCTAGTACCTAATTTTATATGAAAAAACTCCTATTTATATTTGCTTTCCTATTGTTTTCTAACTCCATTTGGGCATCATTTATATATGTTCCAATGAGTCATGATAATCAGAAAAACCACTTAAAAGCCTACGGAATTGTTTATTTTTCTTTACAATCTGGCATCAAAGCCAAATGGCTGTTAAATTATGATGGAGGTGCATTTTTAATTGAAAACAATACTTTGATAGAAAACGAATGTAAGATCCGTGGCGTTTCTTATCAAGTCATTTCTGACGCAAAAGCACAACTTATTTTACAAGATATTTCTTCTCCTTCAAAAAATCAAGAAGCGGTTACTTTAGAGAAAGCTCCAAAAATTGCTGTCTATTCTCCAAAAGATAAAATGCCTTGGGATGACGCTGTTACGATGGTGTTAACCTATGCCGAAATTCCCTTTGATGTTATTTATGACGAGGAAGTTTTGAACGATAAATTATTATTATACGAATGGTTGCATTTGCATCACGAAGATTTTACAGGTCAATATGGACGATTTTACGGAGCTTTTAGAACTGCGCCTTGGTATATTGATAGTAAAATGCGTGCAGAGAAATCAGCAAAAAGTTTAGGATTTACTAAAGTTTCACAAGCAAAATTAGCTGTAAGTAAAAAGATTAGAGATTATGTGATAGGAGGCGGATTTATGTTTGCCATGTGTTCTGCAACCGATAGTTTTGATATCGCCTTGGCAGCCGAAGGAGTCGATATTGCAGAATCTATGTTTGATGGAGATCCATCAGAATCTAATTATCAATCTAAAATTGACTTCAATAGAACTTTTGCCTTTAAAGATTTTGATTTAGTTAGAAATCCAACTACTTATGAGTTCTCCTCAATAGACATGACTCCTAAACGTAGAATACCAAAAACCTCTGATTATTTTTCATTGATAGAATTTTCAGCAAAATGGGATCCCATTCCAACCATGTTAACTCAAAATCATACACAGTTAGTAAAGGGTTTTATGGGGCAAACTACTTCTTTTGATAGACAAACCGTGAAATCTAATGTTTTGGTGATGGGAGAAAATCGAACAAACCGTGAGGCACGATATATTCACGGAACTAAAGGAAAAGGATTGTTTACTTTTTATGGAGGACATGATCCAGAAGATTATACACATAGAGTAGGAGATCCAAAAACCGAATTGGATTTACATCCAACTTCGCCAGGATATCGTTTAATTTTAAACAATGTCTTGTTTCCTGCAGCAAAAAAGAAAAAGCAAAAGACATAGTTAATAACCTGTTGATTTCGCAATCAAAAAAACCTTGTCAATTGTCTTTTAAAAATTTACTTTTGCTCAACTAATAACAACTCATGGCTACAACGCAACAATTACAAGATTTTACACAACAAGTACGAAGAGATATTTTAAGAATGGTTCACGCTGTGAATTCTGGTCATCCCGGTGGTTCTTTAGGCTGTGCTGAATTCTTTACAGTTCTATATCAAGAGGTAATGGATTATTCAACAGATTTCTCTATGGATGGTGAAAATGAAGACCTTTTCTTTTTATCGAACGGACATATATCGCCAGTTTATTATAGCGTTTTGGCTAGAAGTGGTTTTTTCTCAGTAGAAGAATTAGCGACGTTTAGAAAAATGAATACACGTTTACAAGGACACCCTACAACTCATGAAGGTTTAGAAGGAATTAGAATTGCTTCTGGTTCTCTAGGTCAAGGAATGAGTGTTGCTATTGGTGCAGCGATTACAAAGAAGTTAAACGGAGATGATAAACTTGTATACACATTACACGGTGATGGTGAATTACAAGAAGGTCAGATTTGGGAAGCTGCGATGTATGCATCAGCAAAAAAAGTAGATAATTTAATTTCTACAATTGATGTAAACGGAAAACAAATTGATGGTTCTACAGACGATGTTTTACCAATGGGAAGCATCAAAGCAAAATTTGAAGCTTTTGGTTGGGATGTATTAGATGTCACAAAAGGAAATGATATAGAAGCAATTTTAGCTGGTTTGGCTGATGCAAAATCAAGAACAGGAAAAGGAAAGCCAGTTTGTATCTTATTATTTACAGAAATGGGGAATGGAATTGACTTTATGATGCACACACATGCTTGGCATGGAAAAGCACCAAACGATGAGCAGTTAGAGAATGCTTTAGCTCAAAATCCTGTTACTTTAGGAGATTATTAAAAAACTGTCATTCCTGCGAAAGCAGGAATCTAAAATACTATCCTGTGATGTTTAAGCATTGCAGGATTTTTTGTTTGTTGTCATTGCGAAGTTTTGAAAAACTAAAGCAATCTGTATTATGGACTGCCCCGTTTCACTCGCAGTGACAAAACATCAACCTTTTTGTCATTTCGAGCTTGCCGAGAAATCTTTCATATCTTTGTTTTGCTATGAAAAAAACTTTAGGTACTCATAATTACTATGTTTACATTTTAACCAATAAGAACAAGACTGTTCTATATATTGGAGTGACAAACGATTTAAAAACAAGACTATACTATCACATTAACCCAGAACCAAACTCAAAACATTTTACACATAAATACAAATGTAAATATTTGATCTATTTTGAACATTTTCAAGATATAGATGTTGCTATTCTAAGAGAAAAAAAATTAAAGAAGTGGAGTAGGGATAAGAAAGAATATCTCATTAATAAAGTAAATCCTAATTGGGATTATTTAAATGATACTCTTTGAATATGGAGATTTCTCGGCAAGCTCGAAATGACAAAATAGGATGTCATTACGACCAACGTGGAGGAATCTATATTAAGCATTACAAGATTTTTGTTTGAGGTCATATGTTGAACTTTACTTTTAGAAGTGGAGATTTCTCGGCAAGCTTGAAATGGCAAAATAGGATGTCATTACGACCAACGTGGAGGAAACTCTTATGATACCTGTGAAAATTATTTTTTATGTTTTTCTTCACAACTCAACGTAAGTAAAAAAGTATCTTTACGTCTATAAATTAAAATCCAAACATGCGAATAGGAATTGTTTGTTATCCAACTTTCGGAGGTAGTGGAGTAGTAGCTACAGAATTAGGAATGGCTTTGGCTGATAAAGGGCACGAAGTTCATTTTGTTACCTATAACCAACCGGTTCGATTAGATTTTATATCACATCAATTACATTTTCATGAGGTTTTAATGGAAGAATATCCATTATTTCAATACCAACCTTATGAATTAGCTTTATCTACAAAACTAGTAGAGGTCGTTACTAAGCACAAATTAGAGATTTTGCACGTACATTATGCAATTCCACATGCTTATGCGGCTTACATGGCTAAAATGATGCTAAAAGAGAAAGGAATCGATATTAAAGTAGTAACAACCTTACACGGTACAGATATTACTTTAGTTGGTAGTCACCCTAGTTATAAAACAGCTGTAGAATTTAGTATTAATAATTCGGATGTTGTTACTGCGGTTTCCAATAGTTTGAAACAAGATACTTTACGATTGTTTAATATTGCCAATGAAATTCAGGTTGTTTATAATTTTATCGATACAGAAAAATACGATCGTGAGCAACAAGCAGAATGTCAACGAATAGCAGTAGCAGAACCTCACGAAAGAATCTTAACGCATATTTCAAATTTTAGACCGGTAAAAAGAATAGAAGATGTTGTAAAAATATTTCACAAGGTACAAATGGAAACTCCTTCTAAACTTTTAATGGTAGGAGAAGGGCCTGAGAAAAGAAAAGCAGAACTGCTAGTAAGAAAACTTGGAATTTCTGAGAAAGTAATCTTCTTAGGAAATAGTCATGAAATTGAAAAACTATTGTGTTATACAGATGTCTTTTTATTACCCTCAGAAAGTGAAAGTTTTGGTCTAGCTGCTTTAGAAGCTATGGCTGCTAATACAGCTGTCATCTCAACAAACACGGGTGGGTTGCCTGAAGTAAATGTTCATGGTGTTACCGGATATTTGAGTAATTTAGGAGACGTAGATGATATGGCTAAAAATGCTTTAGCTATTTTAAAAGATGATGAAACCTTGATGCGATTTAAGAAAAATGCGAAAGAGCACACAAAGCAATTTTCTTTAGAAAATATATTACCAGTATATGAAGATATTTATAGCTCTGTATTAGAGAAGGCAATTTAAGAATTGTAAAATTCGATACTTTCTATAATTAATTCATTACTTACTATACAGTCTAATTGGTATTCCTCAAAGTCATTTAATAAGACAAAGTTTACCTGACTATTGACATTTTTCTTGTCATGTTTCAGTAAATCTAGAATAGCAGCATAATCAGAAGGTTTGATAAGTACTTTTTCATACATAGAAGTAATCATGTTTTTAACTTCTAAAACCTTTTCTTTTGGAAGACTTAAAACTTCCGAAGATAAATACGATTCACATACCATTCCTATCGCAATTGCTTCACCGTGTGTTAGGTTTTCTTTATCCTTAGATTCTAAAAAATAAGACTCAATTGCATGTCCTAACGTATGTCCAAAGTTTAAGATTTTACGCAAACCGTTTTCTTTGGGATCTTCTAAGACAACTTCGTTTTTTATTTCAATAGAACGATGTATTAAATTATTTAATGTTAAGTGATTAAATGACTTTAATTGATTTAAAACTTTAGTATCGTATGTTAAGCCATATTTAATGATTTCTGCAATTCCAGAACGAGATTCTCGTTCATTTAAAGTGGCTAAATAGTCTTCATCTATAATAACCATTTCAGGATTTACAAAGAGTCCAATTTGATTTTTTAAGACACCTAAATCAACACCAGTTTTACCGCCAACAGAAGCATCCACCATGCTCAATAAAGTAGTCGGAATATTCACAAAATCAATTCCTCTTTTGTACGTAGAAGCTACAAAACCACCTAAATCTGTAATCACTCCACCACCTAAGGTAATTAATAAACTTTTTCTATCTGCCTCAAGTTCTGTCATGGCATTCCAAACGCCAGCGCAAGTTTCTAAATTCTTGTTGATTTCACCTGATTCAATTTCGATCACTTCAATTCGTTTATCCGTCTCAAGAAAAGGGATAAATTTAGGATAACAGCATTCCATAGAATTTTCATCTACCAAAATATAAATGGAAGAATAATCTTTTTTAGTGAGTAAGGTGTTTAATTCTTGATACCCTTTCTCCTTAAAATGAACGTAATAAGTCGCTGCTTTAATAGATTTCATCTGTGATAAATTTCGATTACAAATTAACCACAAAATATTGAATAATTTCAACTAGCTGATTATCTTTGTTTGCATAAATTCATCAAATGAAACTCTTCAATAATACTGAAATAGCTTTCTCTCTTAAATCGGATTCTGAGTTAGAAAGAGCTTATTTTCTGTTTAAATTAATTCAAAGCCAACCCATGGTTAGAATTGGTACTGCAGTAACCAACTTTGCGATAAAAGCACATTTACCGGTAGAAGGTCTAATTAGATCAACTGTTTTTGATCATTTTTGTGGTGGTGTTACCGAGGAAGATTGTATTCCGAATATTGAAAAAATGTACGATTACGGTGTGCATTCAGTTTTAGATTATTCTGTTGAAGGGAAAGAAACAGAAGAACAATTTGATATCGTAAAAAAGAAAACTCTTAAAAATATTGAATTTGCCAAAGAGAAAGGAGCTGTGCCATTTGTTGTCTTTAAACCAACAGGAGTAGGGCGTTTTGCATTATATCAAAAAATTACAGAAAAAAAAGAGTTGTCAAATGATGAGAAAAGTGAGTGGATTACCATTTTAAATCGGTTCCATGAAATTTGCGACAAAGCAAAAAAGTATGATGTACCCATTTTAATTGATGCTGAAGAAAGCTGGATGCAAGATGCAGCCGATAATTTAGTAGAAGAGTTGATGGAAAAATACAATACTGAAAAAGCAATTGTATTTAACACCTTACAAATGTATCGACATGATAGAATGCAGTATTTAAAAGAGTTACATCAAAGAGCACATCAAAAATATTTTCATATTGGATTAAAAATTGTTCGAGGTGCTTACATGGAAAAAGAAAGAGATCGAGCAGAAGAGAAAGGGTATGCTTCACCAATTTGTGAAAACAAACAGGCTACAGACGATAATTATAATCAAGCCATCAATTATATGATGGAACATAAAAAAATGGCTTTATTTGCAGGAACTCATAATGAAGAGAGTTCATATATCTTAATGGATTTAGCGAAACAACATAAAATTGAACCCAATGATGAGCGCTTGTGGTTTGGTCAATTGTATGGAATGAGTGATCATATCAGCTTTAATTTAGCTAAAGAAGGCTATAATACAGCGAAATATGTACCTTTTGGACCTGTAAGAGATGTGATGCCCTACTTAATTAGAAGGGCAGAAGAAAATACATCAGTATCAGGTCAAACAAGTAGAGAGCTTAATTTAATTAAGGAAGAACGTAAACGTAGAAAGTTATAATGAATACAGTAGAAGAAATAAAAGAATTACTTCACAAGAATAAAATGCGTTTGCTTAAAGAGCTTCAACAAAGTAAAGAAGCGATGCATTTAATTAAAAAATCTACCCATTCGTCACTTTCTGATGAAGAAAAAGAGAAAATCAAAATTCAACTCTTAGATATTTGCAAAGCAATCCCTTCTTTTGCAGTATTTATGTTACCTGGCGGAGCTTTGCTATTACCGCTGTTAATCAAGTTGATACCCGATATTTTACCCAGCGCTTTCAGAGATGAGGATGAACAAATAAATTAATGCAATTTTCTCTTTTCTGTTAAACTAAAACACTACTTTTGCAGCTTCAAAATAAGCAAGTATGCAATCAATAAGAAATATCGCTATTATAGCCCACGTAGATCACGGAAAAACAACCTTAGTTGATAAAATTATCGATCAAGCAAAAATCTTAGACGATCGTAAAGAACGTACCGATTTATTGTTAGATAATAATGACTTAGAAAGAGAAAGAGGAATTACCATTTTATCAAAAAATGTATCCGTAAACTATAAAGGTGTAAAAATCAATGTGATTGATACTCCTGGTCACGCCGATTTTGGTGGTGAAGTAGAGCGTGTATTAAAAATGGCTGATGGTGTTTTATTATTGGTAGATGCTTTTGAGGGTCCAATGCCACAAACTCGTTTTGTACTTGGAAAAGCAATCGAATTAGGATTAACTCCTATTGTTGTTGTAAACAAAGTAGATAAAGAAAACTGTACTCCAGATTTAGTTCATGAGAAAGTGTTCGATTTAATGTTTGCTTTAGAAGCTTCAGAAGATCAATTAGATTTTACTACGATTTATGGTTCAGCTAAAAATGGTTGGATGAGTACAGACTGGCAAGACCCTAAAGATAATATCTTAGACTTGTTAGATGCTGTATTAGAATCTATTCCAGAAGCTCCATACAGAGAAGGTTCTCCGCAAATGCAAATTACTTCCTTAGACTTTTCTTCTTTTACAGGAAGAATAGCAATCGGACGTGTTTTTAGAGGAGATTTAGAAGAGAATAAAGATTATATGTTAATGAAAGCTGATGGAACTACTAAAAAGGTTCGTATCAAAGAATTACACATATTTGAAGGAATGGGGAAAGCCAAAACTTCTAAAGTAAGAAGTGGAGATATCTGTGCTATTACTGGTATTGACGGTTTCGAAATTGGTGATACTATTGCCGATTTAGAAAATCCAGAAGCTTTGCCTAGAATTGAAGTAGATCAACCTACCATGAGTATGTTGTTTACCATTAACAATTCTCCTTTCTTTGGTAAAGAAGGAAAATTTGTTACCTCTCGTCACTTACGTGATCGTTTGTTCAAAGAAATGGAAAAAAACCTTGCATTACGTGTAGATGTTACAGATTCTGAAGATAAATTCAATGTTTTCGGACGTGGAATTCTTCACTTATCAGTTTTAATTGAAACCATGCGTAGAGAAGGATATGAATTACAAGTGGGGAGACCACAAGTAATTATTAAAGATATAGACGGAGTAAAATCTGAGCCTTACGAAACTTTATCTATTGATGTTCCTGAAGATGTTGCTTCTAAAGCCATCAACTTAGTATCACTTAGAAAAGGAGATTTACTAGTAATGGAGCCAAAAGGAGATTTACAACACTTAGAATTCACAATTCCTTCTAGAGGTTTAATTGGTTTGCGTAACAAAATTTTAACGGCAACTGCTGGTACTGCAATTATCAATCATAGATTTTCAGAATACGGACCTTATAAAGGTGATTTTTCTGAAGATATTAAAGGAGCTATTGTTTCTTCTGCAGCTGGTAAAGCTACAGCGTATGCAATTGATAGATTACAAGATAGAGGACGTTTCTTTATTGACATTAACGAAGAAATTTATATCGGACAAGTTGTTGGAGAAAACAGTAAAGATACCGATATGGGTGTAAACCTTATTAAAGGAAAGCAATTAACCAACATGCGTAAATCTGGTACAGATGAAGCAATGAAAATTGCTCCTAAAACAGATTTCTCTTTAGAAGAATGTATGGAATACATTAAAGGTGATGAATACCTAGAAGTAACTCCAGAGAGTTTACGTATGCGTAAAATCTTCTTTAGACCATAGAAAATATGTCATTTCGACGATAGGAGAAATCTTATAATAAAACCAAAAGCTCAAGTCTAACTTGAGCTTTTTTTTATCTTTACCACATGAGTGATTTTTCCCATTTTTTTGACGCCCTACAACAAAGCTTAGCAGAAGACGAGTTTGTAAAGCTAACGGTAAGCAAACCTATTAGAAAAAGTGAAGGTTTGTTAAATGTATATATGCGTTTGTTTGTTATTGATGGAAAAGACACCTTTGAACTAAAATACCGTTACGAAACGGAAAACAACTACCAACAATTTTCTTTAAGTCAAGTAAAAACCGAATTAGAAAGTTTACTGCTAAAAAAGTTTAGGACAGCGACTTTATTTACCTTAAGCGAAGATATCATAGTGATGGTTTCTAAAAAGAAAGTAGTTTCTTATAGAGATAATGCACCTAGTTTTGGCAATAAATTACCAGATATTTTACCGCAGGGATTGTAATCTAGAGAGTTTCGTTAACTTAATTGATAAGGTGAGTTTTAACACTTCGGCTAGCTCAGTTTAAATTCAATTTATCAAGAGTTAACGAAGTTATCTATTATTACTTAAAAAATCAATAAGTAAAAATACCTAGCTTTTTATAAAAATATAACAAAATGTAAGAACCAAAGTTTTTGATATTTTTAACAAAAACTTTTCTCGAATTCATTTGTTTAATTAAAATTTTATTCGGAAACTTTGTTCAAACAAAAAAGACATGAATTTTATTCAAATCCATCATCATCATTTTTACAATTCGGCTCAGGCGAAGTGAAAATGTATTGAATAAAGTCAACATATTTAGAAACCCGTTTGAGACAATCAAGCGGGTTTTTATTTTTTCCTGTTTGGTCATTGAGCGAAGTCGAAATGAAATCGGTATCTTTTTATCCGCTGAAACAAATAAAAGGATCAACGGATAAACAATAAAAAAGACAAAAAATGAACAAATTAAGAATTGCCATTCAAAAGTCAGGGAGATTAAATGAAGACTCTCTCAGTTTAATTAAAGATTGTGGAATTTCAATAGACAACGGAAAAGATCAGTTAAAAGCTTCGGCAAGAAACTTTCCTTTAGAGGTGTTTTATTTAAGAAACGGAGACATTCCTCAATACTTAAGAGATGGTGTGGTAGACATCGCAATCATTGGCGAAAACGTATTAATTGAAAAAGGAGAAGACTTACAATTTACAGAACGTTTAGGTTTTTCTAAATGTAAAGTTTCATTGGCTATTCCAAAGAATCAAGAATATTCAGGAATGGCGTATTTTTCGAATAAAAGAATTGCAACTTCATATCCAAATACGGTAAAGAAATTCTTAAATGAAAAAGGAATTGCAACTGATATTCATATCATTAACGGTTCTGTAGAAATTGCCCCAAACATTGGTTTAGCAGACGGAATTTGTGATATTGTTTCTAGTGGAAGTACTTTGTTTAAGAACAATTTAAAAGAAGTGGAAGTGCTCTTAAAATCAGAAGCTGTATTAGCAGTTTCTCCAAAGATTTCAGAAGAGAATCAAGCAATATTAAATAAACTACAATTTAGAATTCAATCTGTTTTAAAAGGGAAAAATTCTAAATACGTATTGTTAAATGCACCCAATGATAAATTACAAGATATTTTAGATGCCTTGCCTGGTATGAGAAGTCCAACAGTTTTACCTTTAGCGGAAGAGGGTTGGAGTTCTGTACACTCTGTGATTAGTAAAAATCAATTTTGGGAAATTATTGATGAACTAAAAGAAAAAGGAGCAGAAGGAATTTTAGTTTGTCCAATTGAAAAAATGGTGTTGTAATGAAAACAATAAAATATCCAGCAAAAGAAGATTGGTCACAGATTGTACAAAGACCAACTCAAACTGTTAATGATATTGAAGAAACTGTAAATCAGGTCTTTACAGATGTGGAAAGAAATGGAGATACTGCCATTCAAAAATACACCTCTTTATTTGATGGAGTAGAATTAACAGCATTTCAAGTAACACAAGAAGAAATTGAACTGGCAAGCAAGTCAGTTTCTGATGATCTAAAACAAGCAATACAATTAGCAAAATCGAATATTGAAGTGTTTCATGAAGCACAAAGCACAGACATGGTATTTAAAGAAACCATGCCAGGTGTAGCATGTTGGCAAGAAAAAAGAGCCATTCAAAAAGTTGGATTATATATTCCAGGTGGAACAGCTCCTTTGTTTTCAACAGTTTTGATGTTATCGGTTCCTGCAAATATAGCAGGTTGTCAAGAGATTGTTTTGTGTTCTCCACCTAACGAAGAAGGGAAAATTGCCTATGAAATTTTGTATACAGCAGAATTGTGTGGTGTTACTAAGATTTTTAAAGTAGGGGGAATTCAAGCGATTGCAGCCATGACATTTGGAACCACTAGTATTCCTCAAGTCTATAAAATTTTCGGACCCGGAAATCAATTTGTCACAGTTGCTAAACAGATTGCTACCAAATATGGTGTTGCAATTGATATGCCTGCCGGACCAAGTGAATTATTAGTCATGGCAGACGATACAGCCAATCCAGCATTCGTTGCTTCTGATTTATTAAGTCAGGCAGAACACGGAATCGATAGTCAAGTGATTCTAGTCTCAACTTCAGAAAGTTTTGTTACTCAAGTTTCTTCAGAAATTGATAAACAAATTAAGAAGCTTCCAAGAAAAAAGATAGCGGCGAAAGCTATAGAAAATTCAAAATCTATTGTGGTAAAAGATTTCAGAGAAGCATTGGCATTAATTAATGAATATGGACCAGAACACTTTATTGTTTGTACAGAAGATGATGATTTCTTTGTCGATAGAATTATCAATGCAGGTTCTGTTTTTATAGGAAACTATACGCCAGAAAGTGCAGGAGATTATGCCTCAGGAACCAATCATACCTTACCAACCAACGGATTTACAAAAGCATATTCTGGAGTGAATCTAGATAGTTTCACAAAAGCAATTACCTTTCAGAAAATAACTGAAAAAGGAATTCAAAATATTGGGAAATCAATAGAATTAATGGCAGAAGCCGAAGGTTTACAAGCACATAAAAATGCGGTAACTTTACGATTAAAAGAGTTAAAATAATAATGTCATTCCGACCGAAGTGGAGGAATCTCAACAATAAGATTGCTTCTCACGCTAACACGTGATCGCAAAGACAAATAGAATAAAATATTGAATATGAATATTCAAAATTTAGTAAGAGAAAACATCAAAGCTTTACAACCTTATTCATCTGCAAGAGATGAGTATAAGGATGCTTCTTCAGACATGGTTTTTATTGATGCAAATGAAAACCCTTTCGATACAGGTATAAATAGATATCCAGACCCTCAGCAAAATTTAGTAAAGGATCAATTAGCCAACATAAAAGGAGTTTCTAAAGAACAAATTTTATTAGGAAACGGAAGTGATGAAGTATTGGATTTAATTTTTAGAGTTTTTTGTGAACCTAAATTAGATTCAGTAATTGCATTGCCCCCGACTTACGGAATGTACAAAGTATTAGCGAATACCAATGATATTAAACTAATTGAAGTTCCTTTAACCAAAAGCTTTCAACCAGATGTAAATGGAATTTTGGATTTCTATAATTTACAAGCAAAGATCTTATTCATTTGTTCTCCAAACAATCCAACAGCGAATAGTTTTGATGCTGATAAAATTAAAAAATTAATTCAAGACTTTAGTGGAATTGTAGTGATTGATGAAGCTTATATTGACTTTTCTACACAAGAGAGTTGGATTAGCAGATTGAACAATTTCCCAAACCTAATTGTTACACAAACCTTATCAAAAGCTTATGGTTTAGCCGGAATCCGATTAGGAATTTGTTATGCTTCCACAGAAATAATTTCGGTTTTAAATAAAATAAAACCGCCTTATAATGTGAATCAGCTAACTCAAGAAGCAGCTTTAGAGAGATTGAAGAATCAGGATCAGGTGAATCAAGAAGTACAAGAAATTATATCAGAAAGAAATCAATTAATAGTTGATTTACAGGAAATTGACTTGGTTAATAAAATCTATCCATCCGATGCTAATTTTTTATTGGTAAAAGTAGATGATGCCAATAAAAGATATAATCAATTAGTTAAACAAGGAATTGTAGTTCGCAATAGAAGCAACCAAGTTTTATGCGAAAACTGCTTACGATTTACAGTTGGAACTTCAAACGAAAATAAGAGATTGATTGAAGTATTAAAAGAGTTAAATTAGTATGTCATTCCGACCGAAGTATAGGAATCTCATTAAAAAGATTTCTCAATCACTTTTAAGTTCATTTCGAAATGACAGAAGCAAATAATAAAATAGATACCCAATCAGTTGGAATCATAAAAGAATAATTATGAGTAAAAAAGTTTTATTTATAGACAGAGACGGAACCCTAGCCATAGAACCACCTGTAGATTATCAATTAGATAGTTTTGAAAAGCTAGAGTTTTACCCAAAAGTATTTCAATACTTAGGTAAAATCGCTAAAGAATTAGATTTTGAATTGGTGATGGTGACCAATCAAGATGGTTTAGGAACAGAAAGTTTCCCTGAAGATACCTTTTGGCCAGTTCATAATTTTTTGTTGAAGACTTTTGAGCAAGAAGGCATCGTATTTAAAGATCAAATTATTGATAGAACTTTTGCGAAAGACAATGCACCTACTAGAAAACCAAATATTGGCTTATTAACTCAGTATTTCTCTGATGAGTATGATTTGGCTAATTCGTATGTTTTAGGAGATCGAATGACCGATATAGAATTGGCAAAGAATATAGGCGCAAAAGGAATTTTCATCAATGACAACAATACAGAAGGTGAAGATGAATTAACCGTTGCTAAAGAAGAATTAAAGCAATTCATTGCTCTAGAAAGTAATGATTGGGAAGAAATCTATGAATTTTTAAAAGTAAAAGATAGAACCGGAAGTATTTCTAGAAATACGAATGAAACAAAAATTCAAATCGATTTAAATTTAGACGGAACAGGAAAAAGTAATATTTCAACTGGAATCTCATTTTTTGACCACATGTTAGATCAAATTGCTCGTCACGGTCAATTAGACTTAAATATTCTAGTAAAAGGAGATTTAGAAGTTGATGAACACCATACTATTGAAGACACTGCCATCGCTTTGGGTGAATTATTTGCTGAAACATTAGGCAATAAATTAGGGATCGAACGCTATGGTTTTTGTTTGCCAATGGACGATTGTTTAGCGCAAGCAGCGATTGACTTTGGTGGTAGAAACTGGTTAGTTTGGGAAGCCGATTTTAAACGTGAAATGGTTGGGAAAATGCCAACAGAAATGTTTATGCATTTCTTTAAATCTTTTACAGATGGTGCTAAATGTAATTTAAACATCAAAGCAGAAGGAACCAACGAACATCACAAAATAGAAGCAATTTTTAAAGCATTCGCAAAAGCGATTAAAATGGCTGTAAAAAGAGATGTAGAAAAAATGATTTTGCCATCAACAAAAGGAATGCTTTAATAATTTAATTACAAAAGATGTCAGTTTGATTGATTTCAATTCATTGAAATCGTATCGAGAACAAAATAACATCTCGATACAAATTTGATAAATCAAATTCACTCGATGTGACAAATAGGTTTAAATAATAGAAAAAATGAAATTAGTCATTATCGATTACGGTGCGGGAAACATCAAAAGCATTCAATTTGCTTTCAAGAGATTAGGAGTTGATGCCATTTTATCTAGCAATATTGAAGAAATTAAAGGAGCAGATAAAATAATATTCCCAGGTGTTGGTGAAGCAAGTTCGGCAATGAAAATGTTGAAAGAATCTGGTTTAGACATTATTATTCCAACTTTAAAACAACCTGTTTTAGGCATTTGTTTGGGAATGCAATTAATGTGCAATCAAACAGAAGAAGGTAATACCCAAGGTTTGGGAATTTTTGATGTGACTGTAAAGAAGTTTTCTAAGGATGTAAAAGTTCCGCAAATGGGCTGGAACACTATTACAAACCTTCAATCTGATTTGTTTGATGGACTAACAGATAAAGATTATATGTATTTGGTTCATAGTTATTATGCAGAACAAAATGATAGCTCAATTGCTACCACAGCATATGATATTTCATACGCTTCAGCATTACAAAAAGATAATTTTTATGGAGTACAATTTCATCCAGAAAAAAGTGGTTCTAAAGGGTCAAAAATTCTAGAGAATTTTTTAAAACTTTAGAATTCTGAACTTGTTTCAGAATCACATTAAATGAATCTGTCATTCCGAACGAAGAATGAGACGGAATCTCAAAAAAGATTTCTCGACAAGCTCGAAACGACAACAATAACAAGATCCTGAAACAAGTTCAGGGTTGATTAAACAAGTTAATCAATGCGTATCATACCAGCCATAGACATTATTGAAGGGAAATGTGTTCGACTCACAAAAGGAGATTACAACACAAAAAAAATATACAATGAAAATCCTGTTGAAGTAGCAAAGGAGTTTGAGGCTGCTGGAATTCAATACTTACATGTCGTAGATTTAGATGGTGCAAAAGCAAGTCATATTGTCAATTACAAAGTTTTAGAGCAAATTGCTTCCAAGACCAATTTAAAAATTGATTTTGGTGGTGGGTTAAAGTCAGATAAAGATTTACAAATTGCTTTTAATTCTGGAGCAAATCAAATTACAGGAGGAAGTATTGCTGTAAAAAACCCAGAAATATTTGAAAGTTGGATTGCAAAATTCGGAGCAGATAAAATCATTTTAGGAGCAGATTGTAATAACGAAAAGATAGCGGTTAGTGGATGGCAAGAAGAAAGTGATTTAGAAGTGATTCCCTTTATTAAGAACTATCAATCTAAAGGAATTAGTTATGTAATTTGCACAGACATTTCAAAAGACGGAATGTTAGAAGGACCTTCATTTGAATTGTACCAAAGAATATTAGAAAATACACCTAAGATAAAATTAATTGCTTCTGGTGGAATTTCAACATTTGACGAAATTCCAAAACTAGCGGAAATGAATTGCGAGGGAGTTATTATTGGTAAAGCAATTTATGAAAATAGAATTAGTTTGAAACAACTGGAGAATTATATAGTAAAGAACTAGAATATCATTTCGAGCGGAGTCGAGAAATCTCAAGAAGACCTTTCGACTGCGCTCAAGGTGACATAAGAAGAAACATATGCTAACAAAGAGAATTATACCCTGTTTAGATATTAAAAACGGACGAACTGTAAAAGGTGTCAATTTTGTCAATTTAATTGATGCAGGTGATCCTGTAGAATTGGCAAAACAATATGCTGAAATTGGAGCAGACGAGTTGGTTTTTTTAGACATTTCAGCTACTTTAGAAGGAAGGAAAACCATGCACGATATGGTATTACGTGTTGCAGAACAAGTAAATATTCCTTTTACAGTCGGAGGTGGAATCTCTTCTGTTGAAGATGTTGATGACTTATTACATTGTGGAGCTGACAAGGTTTCCATCAATTCTTCGGCTGTAAAAAGACCAGCATTGATCAATGAATTGTCACAAAAATTTGGAAGTCAATGTGTAGTCGTAGCTATTGATGCGAAACAAATTGAAGGAAAATGGTTTGTACATTTAGCAGGAGGAACCATTCCAACCGAATTAGATTTGTTTGAATGGGCAAAAGAAGTAGAAAGTAGAGGAGCAGGAGAGATTTTATTTACTTCTATGGATCATGATGGTACGAAAGCTGGTTTTGCAAATGAAGCTTTGGCAAAACTATCAGCATTGGTAAATATTCCAATTATTGCTTCGGGTGGAGCAGGTTCTGTACAGCATTTTGTAGATACATTTACACTAGGGAAATCAGATGCAGCATTAGCAGCCAGTGTTTTTCATTTTGGTGAAATTCCAATTCCAGAATTGAAACAAGAATTAAGAAATAATAATATAGTGGTGCGATTATAAAAAATGTCATTTCGAGCGCAGTCGAGAAATTTCTGATATTAAGATTCCTCCATTTCGGTCGGAATGACAAAGTAAAAAGAACAACAATTATGAACATAGATTTCAATAAAAACTCAGATGGCTTAGTGCCAGCAATCATTCAAGATACAACTACAAAAAACGTTTTGATGTTGGGTTATATGAATCAAGATGCTTTTAATGCAACACAAAAAACGAATAAAGTAACCTTCTTTAGTAGAACCAAAAATCGTTTGTGGACTAAAGGAGAGGAAAGTGGTAATTTTTTAAATTTAGTTGACATGAAACTAGACTGTGATAACGATTCCTTGTTAATTCAAGTAAATCCAGTAGGACCAACATGTCACAAAGGTTCTGACACATGCTGGAACGAAGGAAATGATAATTCTTATGGTTTTATTACTAAATTGGAAGAGACTATCACAAATAGAATTGAAGACGCTGACGCATCAAAATCGTATGTTGCTTCACTATTTAAGAAGGGAATCAATAAGATTGCTCAAAAGGTAGGAGAAGAAGCAGTGGAAGTTGTTATTGAAGCTAAAGATGATAACGACGACTTATTTTTAAGTGAAAGTGCAGATTTATTGTTTCATTATTTAATGCTACTACAAGCAAAAGGTTTTAAATTGAATGATGTTGTGGATGTATTAAAAGGTAGAGAGAAGTAAATACCTATACCACCTGCGGTGGCCACCAAACTAAAAAGATTTTTTTGAGTTCACCAGTGTTTGTCTTTATCCAACACAAGGGTGAAAATTGTCGTTGTAAATAAGTTGAACTTTCCCTCACAAAATCTTTATAATGCAACCAATCTATATTGGTGTGTGGAATTATCAACCAATCTTTTTTACTAGGAATGTAGAATTTTGCATTTTTAAATTGCGACAATTCTTCTTGATGGATATAAAAACCAACAATACAATCTTTATTTATACTTGATTCAATGGCTGTATTCATCCTAAAAGGAACAAACAATTGTGCTTTAAAATAGACTTGTTGCTCTATATCTTTTACATTTAAATTAATGCTTTCCAGATACTCTAAGCATTCTTTAGAGTAGAGTAGTGGCAATTGCTTTTGTTGAAGCTTGTCTAACTTCTCTACCAAACTATCTTTTCTATTAGGGCCAATCCAATGCTGTAAAGGATCTTTTCCTAGAGACGCATCATATAGATAAAACTTGTAGATAATTTCTAAATGAATGGGTTTCTCGCCCTTTAAGAGAATACAATCCAATTCGCCTAAGGTGATTTTGTTTTTTGATATTTGAATATTTTCTGCAATCGTTTTTATAGAATTATCCTTAGATAATTGATATGATACAAAACGCTCTACATATTTCCCCAATCGTAGATTGGCATCAATTGCTATATCAAATGAAAGTGATCTTTGTTCAATTTCAAATTGAGTTAGCTTATAAACACTCGAATTTTTCCATAAAACGGGAGTTTTTATAAAACCTTCAAAACGTTGTTGGGTGATATTCATTTATTTTTTTTGATCATTAAGGCAATATATTGGTCATTGAGCGAAGTCGAAATGACACAGCTTTTATTATTTAGTATAATCATCATTTGTGACTTCGAGAAGCTCAGTCACTGTAATACTCTCAAAATAACATTACAATTATTTCATGAATTTTGAAATCAAAAATACAAATCATTTGTTGATCAATTTTTGTAATTTTAGCTTCTTTAAAATTTCATTCATGCAATTCAATAAATCTAGTTTAGAATACTTAAAAGATTTACAAAAAAATAATAACAGAGATTGGTTTTCAGAAACCAAACCAACCTTTCTTGAAGCACAAAACAATGCAAAGGAATTGTACGCAGCTATTCGTGAAAACCTTGAAAAACATGATGAAATAGAAAAATTTAAACTCTTTAGAATTTATAGAGATGTTCGTTTTTCTAAAGATAAAACTCCTTATAAAGCTCATTTTGCAGGTTCTTATGCTCGTTTAGGAAAACAGTTACGTGGTGGGTATTATTTAAGAATTAGACCCGGAGAGAGTTTCTTAGCGGGCGGATTTTGGGAACCCAACAAAGATGATTTATACAGGATTAGAAAAGAAATAGAAGTTGACGCAACTGAAATTCGCGACATTCTAAAAGATAAAAACTATATCAAATATTTTGGTGGAAAATTTGAAGGCGAAGAATTAAAAACTGCGCCACGAGGATTTGATAAAGAACACCCAGATGTTGACTTACTACGTAAAAAAGGCTTTATAGCCGTTAGAAATTTTAGCGACTCAGAAGTGTTATCTGATAATTTTATAAACGAAGTAAATGCTTCTTATAAAACTTTACGTCCGTTTTTTAATTTGTTTAGTGATATTCTAACCACCAACTTAAACGGGGAAAGCTTGATTTAAATCGTAATAAAAAAGTTTTAATGAGGAAGTTTCGTTAACGAAGTTATCGATTTTTTACGAGAAAGTAAACAGGTAGAAATTCCTAGTTTAAGTGTTTTTTCACCTCTACTTTTAAAAAGAGAAGCGTTACCACAGTAGCTAAGATATCTGCTATAGGAAAAGAATACCAAACCCCATTTAAGCCGAAGAATTTAGGTAAAATATACACCAAGGGTATTAAGAAAATCCCTTGTTTTAATAAGGTTAGAAATAAAGCGGGTAAGGCTTTTCCGGCTGCTTGAAAATAAGCAGAACCTACCAATTGTGCTGTAATTACTGGTGTTGCTAAAAAGACTAATAATAATGCATTGGGTGTTTCTTTTATTAAGGCAGCATCATTGGTAAAAATACTTGCAATGGCTTCTGGAAAGATAATAATACCAAGAAAAATAAGGGTTGCTATAGAAGTACCGTAGATAATTGCTATTTTGATGGTTTCTTTAACGCGTTTTGCATTGTTTGCGCCATAATTATACCCAGCAATTGGTAAAAACCCTTGAGTAACACCTAAAACAGGAAATAAAGCAAACATCATGACTCTGTTTATAATTCCGTACACCGCAATGGCACTTTCGCCACCGTAGGTAAACAAAGTTGCGTTTAAAACAATCATTAAAACACTAATGGTTCCTTGTCTTACAATAGTAACACCACCCAATTCTATAATCTCTTTTACAATGGGAAACTTTAAAACAAAATACTTTGGGCTAACGACCAACTCGCTCTTTTTAGAGAGGAAGAAACCTAAAATAAAGAGTCCACATGCTGCATACGATATTGAAGTTGCCAAACCAGCACCAAACATTCCAAGATCCATGAATTTGATAAAAACGATGTCTAATAGAATATTAGAAATTGCAGGAATAATCATGGCATACATCGCAAATTTTGGTTTCCCTTCGGCTCTAATTACCGGATTTCCCATCATCGCAAACGCTAAAAAAGGAACACCATATAAAACCACATGAAAATATTCTGTTGCTGGAACTAAAATATCTCCATTGGCACCAAATAATAATAGGAGTGAAGAGCAGAATATAGTTCCAACAACCACAAAGAAAACAGACAGACCCACGGTCATAGAAATCTGGTTTCCAAAAGTTAAGAATGCTTTATCCGCTTTTTTAGCTCCCAAAGCTCTAGAAATAATAGAGCTTCCACCAATTCCAATTCCCATTCCTATAGAAGAAATTAAAAAGACAATGGGTAAAACAACCGTAATCGCAGCAATGGCTAAAGAACCAATCCATTGACCCACAAAAATGGTGTCAACAATCATGTTTAAAGACATTACTAAAATACCAATAGAAGCTGGAACCGCTTGCTTTATAAGCAGTTTGCTAATTTTTTCTGTTCCTAAATCGTTTGCTAATTCTGTCATAGAGAATTGCAAATATCTACAATATGAGTCCTAGTTTTTTACCTAAAAAAAATATTTAGGTATTAATTAACATATCTATAAAATTTTCTACTAAGTTTGTTTAATGAGTGTTTTTGTATCTCGACTGCGCTCGATATGACAAGAAAAATTATATAAAATAGATGAGTGTTTTTGAAAAAAACTATGTTGTTGATGCATCACATATTGATGAATTAAATCATGTGAATAATGTGGTCTATTTACAATGGATACAAGACATTGCTAATTTACATTGGACAGTACTAAAAGAAGGACATGATACTTCTAGCATTGTTTGGGTAGTGATTCGTCATGAAATAGATTATTTTGGTCAAGCCTTATTGGGAGATACAATAACCGCAAAAACTTGGGTGGGTAAAACAGCAGGAATTAAATCTATTCGCCATGTTGAGTTTTATAAAAACGGAAAACGTATTGTAAAAGCACAAACGACCTTTTGTTTATTAAATGCTAAAACTTTTAAACCTTTACGAATAACTGATGAAGTCTTAGAGATGTTAGCACCTAAGTAATGCTTGGTCATAAACATAGCAACATTAAATTTGTTTCTTTTCGCGCCCTATTCATTTATTTTTAAACGACTGATGCTAAGGTGTCACCTCATAAAAAATAATTAAAAATGACATCAGAAATAATTCAAATTATAACAATCGTCTGTTTACAATCAGACACTAAATAAATGTACCTTTGTGGCCAGAAATTAATTTGAATTATGAGCACATTTGCATCTCTTGGAGTCAAGAAAGAATTTATAACATCGATTAAAGAATTAGGAATTAAAACGCCTTCAGAAATTCAGGAAAAAGCAATTCCGATTTTACTTGGAAAAAGAACAGATTTTGTTGGGCTAGCACAAACTGGAACAGGAAAAACTGCAGCATTTGGATTGCCAATTGTACAGCAAGTGGATTCTAGTAAAGATGTAGTACAAGCATTGATTTTATCACCGACAAGAGAATTGGTTCAGCAAATAAAAAAGCAACTATTTAAGTACACAAAACAT
>Ga0209654_1000986_pt1 | contig 24728 bp, 22 predicted proteins | sample SaaInl1SG_22_DNA_FD_184646 | JGI IMG/M metagenome (GOLD analysis project Ga0209654, IMG submission 184646) | Marine microbial communities from expanding oxygen minimum zones in the Saanich Inlet - ESP_161SG_22_DNA (SPAdes) (version 2) | ecosystem: Environmental > Aquatic > Marine > Intertidal... | reverse complement strand
TTTGATATTCTTGTGAATCATGATGTCTATTATATTTGGTGAGGCAAATTTAAGGATTTAAATAGCTTTTAAATTTTTAGTTTTATGATTTAAAAATATCCTTATATTTGCACCCAATATTTTTAAGCGAAAACATTAAGCACTAACGCAATGAAAAGAACATTTCAACCCTCAAAGCGCAAGAGAAGAAACAAACATGGATTTAGAGAGCGTATGGCTTCTGCCAATGGGCGTAAAGTTCTTGCTAGTCGCCGTGCTAAGGGACGTAAAAAACTTACTGTATCATCAGAGCCACGTCATAAGAAGTAATGACGAATTACTGATTTACAAATAATTAATTAGGTGTTACTTTTGGGTAACACCTTTTTTTTGAAATACAATTAACGAAAGTCACCACATAAAATGCCAAAAAGACAAGATCTCAATTCAATTTTAATTATAGGTTCTGGGCCAATTGTAATCGGTCAAGCCTGTGAGTTTGATTATTCTGGTTCACAATCTCTTCGTTCATTAAGAGAAGATGGAATCGAAACTATTCTTATTAATTCGAATCCTGCGACTATCATGACCGATCCTTCAATGGCCGATCACGTCTATTTGAAGCCATTGAATACGAAATCAATTATTGAGATTCTTAAGGCACATCCAAACATTGATGCTGTCTTGCCAACAATGGGTGGACAAACTGCATTAAATTTATGTATTGAAGCTGACGAGAAGGGTATTTGGAAAGATTTTGGTGTTGAAATTATTGGTGTTGACATCGATGCTATTCAGATCACCGAAGACCGTGAGAAGTTTCGTGATTTGATGCAAAAGATTGATATCGGAATGCCTCCTCAAGCATCGGCAAACTCTTTCTTAAAAGGTAAAGAAATTGCTCAAGAATTCGGATTTCCGCTTTGTGTACGAGCTTCATTTACTCTCGGTGGTGCGGGAGCCTCGATTATTTATGACCCAGAGAAATTCGATAACCAATTGAGTTATGGTCTTGAGATATCTCCGATTCATGAGGTAATGATTGATAAGGCGCTTATCGGATGGAAAGAATATGAATTAGAGCTTCTTCGAGATAAGAACGATAATGTAGTGATTATCTGTACGATCGAGAATATGGACCCGATGGGAATTCACACAGGGGATTCGATTACCGTTGCTCCTGCGATGACGCTTTCTGATCGTACTTTCCAGCGTATGCGTGATATGGCCATCAAAATGATGAGAAATATTGGAGACTTTTCAGGAGGGTGTAACGTTCAGTTTGCTGTAAGCCCTGACGAGGCAGAAGATATTATAGCGATTGAGATTAACCCTCGAGTTTCTCGATCCTCAGCCTTGGCTTCTAAGGCAACAGGATATCCAATTGCAAAAATTGCCTCAAAACTGGCTATTGGATATACGCTCGATGAATTACAGAATCAGATTACCGGCACAACTTCGGCCTTATTCGAGCCAACACTCGATTACGTTATCGTAAAAATTCCTAGATGGAACTTTGATAAATTCGAAGGTGCAGATCGCGCCCTTGGGCTTCAGATGAAATCAGTAGGAGAGGTAATGGGTATTGGAAGGAGTTTTCAAGAGGCATTACACAAGGCTACCCAGTCCCTTGAGATTAAGCGCAATGGACTTGGAGCTGACGGTAAAGGCTATACCAACTACGACGAGATTATTCAAAAACTTACGGTAGCTAGTTGGGACCGTGTTTTTGTAATCTATGATGCCATTCAGTTAGGTATTCCATTGGAGAGAATTCATGAGATTACAAAAATCGATCGCTGGTTTTTACGTCAGTATGAGGAGCTATATCTTCTTGAAAAAGAAATCTCAAAGCATACCATAGAGACGCTTAATCGCGATTTACTTCTTGAAGCGAAACAAAAAGGTTTTGCTGATCGTCAAATCGCTCATATGCTTGATTGTCTCGAAAGCCAGGTTTATCAAAAGCGAGAAGAACTAGGAGTTAAACGAGTTTATAAACTAGTAGATACCTGTGCTGCCGAATTTGAAGCTCAGACACCTTACTATTACTCGACCTTTGAAGCAAGTCTTAGAAATGCTGACGGAGAAACCTATGTTTCTAACGAGTCTGTGGTTACCGACCGTAAGAAGGTTGTTGTTTTAGGATCTGGTCCGAACCGTATTGGTCAAGGAATCGAGTTTGACTATTGTTGTGTTCATGGAGTGCTGGCTGCTGCTGAGTGTGATTACGAGACCATCATGATTAACTGTAATCCAGAAACAGTTTCAACCGATTTTGATACGGCAGACAAACTCTATTTTGAACCTGTATTCTGGGAACACATCTATGATATTATAAAACACGAGAAGCCTGAAGGTGTTATCGTTCAGTTAGGAGGTCAAACGGCACTAAAACTTGCAGAAAAATTGGAACGATACGGAGTTAAGATTATTGGAACAAGCTTCTCTGCTCTTGATTTAGCTGAAGATCGTGGGAGCTTCTCTACGCTCCTAAAAGATAATAATATTCCTTACCCTAAGTTTGGTGTGGCTGAAAATGCAGAGGAGGCTTTAAAGCTTGCGGATGAGTTAGGATTTCCACTCTTAGTGCGACCTTCATATGTGCTTGGAGGACAGGGAATGAAGATTGTAATCAATAAGCAAGAGCTAGAGGCTCACGTAGTTGACTTACTTCGCAGTATCCCAAATAATAAGTTGTTATTAGATCATTATCTTGACGGTGCGATCGAGGCTGAGGCTGATGCTATTTGTGATGGTGAGGATGTTTATATTATCGGAATTATGGAGCATATAGAGCCCTGTGGAATTCACTCAGGAGACTCAAATGCTACCTTACCTCCCTTCAATCTAGGAGAATTCGTAATGCAGCAGATTAAGGATCATACCCGAAAGATTGCTTTAGCACTTAATACAGTTGGTTTAATTAACATCCAATTCGCTGTTAAAGACGACACCGTTTACATTATCGAAGCTAACCCGCGTGCTTCTAGGACGGTTCCTTTTATTTCGAAGGCATATGGTGAACCTTATGTAAACTATGCAACTAAAGTGATGTTGGGTGAGAAGAAGATCAGTGATTTTAACTTTAATCCACAACTAGACGGTTATGCGATTAAACAGCCAGTATTCTCTTTCAATAAATTCCCAAATGTCAATAAGAATTTGGGTCCTGAAATGAAAAGTACAGGAGAGAGTATCTTGTTTATTGATGATCTTAAGGATGACGCCTTCTACGACTTATACACGCGCAGAAAAATGTATCTATCGAAATAAGAAATTCTTTACAAGAATAATATTAAAGAGACCAGTTGTGGTGAAAAATGCCCGGCTGGTCTTTTCTTTCATAGGTATGTGATCCAAAGAAATCTCTTTGCGCTTGCACCATATTTACCGGTAGATCTGAACAGTGTAGCGTGTCATAGTAACTTAGACTACTTGAAAGTGTTCCGATAGGCAAGGCATTTTTTACGCCAGATAAAACGAGTTCTCTTAACCCTTCAACGGCTTCAGTTAAGGCTGATTTGAAGTGAGAAGATTCAAACAAATGTAGGATAGATTCTTTTTCAAAGCTCGTTGCTAAATCACCTAACATTCTAGATTGAATAATACAACCTCCTCGCCAAAGTTTAATAACACTTACTAGGTCGATTTGATAATCATAAACTTTTGAGGCTTCGCTAATTTGTTGTAATCCTTGAGCATATGCGATTGCAAAGCTTGCGTATAATGCCTTTTCTGCTTTTTCTACCAGTGTATTAAAATTGATCTTTTCTGGATTAGGCTTATTACCTGATAGCCGTACTCGTAATTCTTTTAAGGCCGACAAGGCTCGTTGACTAACGGCCATATCAATACTAGGAATGGCAATTCCCAGGTCCATGGCGTTTTGAGAGGTCCATTTACCTGTACCCTTTTGTTTTGCCTTGTCTAGGATATTGTCTACGAGTTCCCCCTTTCCTTCAGGGTCTTTCGTTCCTAAAATCGCTGCAGTTATTTCGATTAAGAAAGAAGATAATCTTCCTTTTTGATAACGATCAAATGCAGACTTTACTTCTGTATTGGAGAATCCGTAAGATCTGAAAAGTGCGTAGACTTCTGCAATACTCTGCATGATGGCATACTCAATACCATTATGAACCATTTTTACATAGTTGCCTGCACCTGATCGTCCGACATAAGAAACGCAGGGTTCGCCCTCGTATTTTGCTGTAATTGCTTCGAAAATGGGAGCCACCCTTTGATAAGCTTCAAAATCACCCCCCGGCATAATACTAGGCCCCTTCCTTGCTCCTTGAGCACCACCAGATACACCAGTTCCTAAAAACAGTAGCCCTTTACTATTTAAAAACTGCTCGCGCCGCTCAGTGTCAAGATAATGACTATTACCCCCGTCAATGATTAAATCACCTTTGTCGAGTTTAGGGATCAATGATTCTATGACCTGATCAACAATAGCTCCGGCAGGAACTAAAAGCATGATGGTTCTAGGTGAGGCGAGACTTGTAATAAAATCATCACTGGATGTAAATGCCTCAAGCTGGTGACCTTCTAAACGCTCCGATTGCATGGCGCTAACCTGTTTCGGATCAAGATCTAAGCCACTTACTTTAAATCCATGATCTGCAACATTGAGCAGTAGATTTCGTCCCATTACACCTAATCCAATTAAACCGAAACTTGACTTATTCATAGTTATTCACTTTAAATTCTAAAACGAAATTAAGGATGTATATTCGCCTTGTCGCAAAAATCGAATAATTCTGACCAATTAAAAAGCGTTTATGTCATTCACGAAGGCCGATTCTCAATTAATTGTTCTATTTGGAGCATCGGGTGATCTTACTTCAAGAAAATTAATTCCGGCACTAATTCGTTTATTTGACAGCGATTTAATCTCTCTAAATACTCGCATACTTGGGGTAGGTAGAAGTCCTTTTTCTAACGAGGAATTTGCCTCTAAGGTATTTCTCGAAAACGAACACCTTTCTAAGGATATTCGTAAAATAAGTTTCGATAATTACGGCGAACGATTTTTATACTTCACCTTAGAGAATGACTATTTAGATGACTATGAGGCGTTGGCAAAAAAAGTTTTTGAAACCGATAAGACTTTTTCTTTAGAGGGTAGGTATTTATTCTATTGTTCAACGCCCCCCAATCTTTATGAATCGATCGCTGAACGATTAAAGGCAGCAGGACTGTTAGATAATCACAAAGGGTCAAAATCATTTCGACGATTGGTTGTGGAAAAGCCCTTTGGCTATAGTTTACAGACAGCTAAAGCGATTAATGAAGGTTTACATCGATATTTTAATGAGGAGCAAATCTTCAGAATTGATCATTATCTCGGCAAGGAAACTGTCCAAAACCTTTTGGTAACTCGATTTTCGAATTTGATTTTTGAGCCTCTATGGAACTCCAAACACATAGAGCGTGTCGAAATTACCAATGCAGAAGCTGATGGTGTTGCCCTAAGAGGTGGTTATTACGATCATACAGGAGCACTTCGCGATATGTTTCAGAACCATCTTTTACAATTAGTTTCTCTTGTGATTATGGAGCCTCCTCAGTCTGAAAGCTCGGAAGATATTAGAAATGAGAAAGTAAAGGCTCTCGAAGCATTAAGACCATTGCTTACTAGTGAAGATATTGAGCGTAATACCCTAAGAGGTCAATACACGACTTCTAGAATTAATGGTTCGCTTGTTGAGGGTTATCGAGAAGAACAGGGAGTTTTTGAACAATCACTAACCGAAACGTATGCGGCCGTCCGATTTTTTGTAGATAATGAGCGATGGAAGGGTACCCCTTTTTACGTGAGAACGGCAAAGCGAATGCCTACAACGGTTACAGAGCTTGTGATCTACTTTAAGCGACCTGAACAGCAGATATTTCAGTATAGTGCTGGGCATTCTAAGAAGAACATTTTGGTAATTCGCATCCAACCGAATGAGGGTATTCTTTTGAAGTTCGGTGTAAAACAACCTGGTCAAGGATTTAAGGCTCAGCAAGTAAATATGGACTTTTATTACGACAGTTTTACAGATCGAAAGGTATTGCAGGCGTATGAACGCCTTTTACTAGATGCTTTAAATGGTGATGCTACTCTCTACGCTAGGGCTGAAGAGGTTGAGAAGGCATGGGAGTTCGTAGATCCGATCATTGCGTATTGGAAAAGTCAAAATATGCCGATGCACGGGTATCCTGCGGGTACTTGGGGTCCTAAAATGTCTAATGAATTTATTGAGGGTCCAGGTTATTGGAGAAATCCGGGAGAGCACCTCACCGATGATGAAAATTATTGTGTAATTTCATCTTGATGGATAAAAGAATCTACTCGAATAAACCAGCTTTAACTGAAGCGTTTGCTCATTATTTAGCTCAATTAATTACAGAAAAGTTAAGTACACCCTTAGGTTATAAAGAGGGTTTTCATTGGTCTTTATCTGGAGGAAGTACTCCGATCGGATTGTTTGATTTTTTAGTCGAGCGTTATCGCACACAAATAGATTGGTCCTCTGTTTACTTTTATTGGGGAGATGAACGTTGCGTAGCTCCAAATGATTCGCAGAGTAATTACGGGATGACCTGTAAACATTTACTCAATCATATTGATCACCAAAATGATCGTGTCTTTAGAATTAAAGGGGAGGTTGATCCAGAGGTTGAAGCAGATCGTTATCATCAACTTCTAAAGGCTCATCCTATTATGGATTTGGTAATGTTAGGTTTAGGTGAAGATGGGCATACCGCCTCGATTTTTCCGCATGAAATAGACTTATATAGTGCAGAAGCCAATGCCGTCGCCGCTAGTCATCCTTCAGGTCAACGCAGAATAAGTATGACCGGTAAAATGATAGATGCTGCTACTCAAACAGTGTTTTTAGTTTCAGGTGCGTCTAAGGCAACAGTTGTTGAAGAGATTGCCAACAATAAGTCTATCGCCTCTACCTATCCAGCAACTTTAGTGAAGAACGCGATTTGGTTCTTAGATGAGGACGCCTCGTCACTCCTCTAAAGCTCTATTCAAATTGGCCTCAGGAAGATCCTTTTTCGTTTTAGCTCCGAGCTCTCTTAATTTATCAATACTACGAACGACATTACCACGACCTAAATGAAGTTTATTCATAGCTTCTTCATAGGTTTTCTTGGCATCATTCATTCTTAATCCAACCTTATTCATATCCTCAATAAAACCAACAAACTTATCGTGCAGCGCTCCCGCCTTTTGAGCGATTTCCAGTGCGTTTTTATGTTGTCTATCAGTGTTCCACATAGCGTCGATGGTACGCAATGTCGCGAGAAGTGTAGTAGGTGTAACGAGAATGATGTTTTGGTCGAAAGCCTTAGAATATAGTAATGGATCTCTTTGGAGAGCAACACCGAAAGCGGGTTCGATAGCAATAAATAAGATTACAAATTCAGGCGAATTGACTTCATATAAGTCTTCATAACGCTTTTCACTGAGCTCTTTAATGTGTCTTTGAATTGAATTTAAATGGAGCTTTGCAAAGGTTTCTTTCTCTGTTTCATCTTCAGTATTGACAAATTGTTCGTAGTTCACCAGAGAAACTTTTGAATCGACGATAAATTTTTTGTCATCCGGTAAATTGATAATTACATCAGGCATTAAGCGCTTCATCAGGCATTAAGCGCTTGCCTTCTGCTGTTGTAAAACTCTGCTGAACCGAGTATTCAATGTCTTTACGAAGGCCTGATTTCTCTAGAATTCGCTCAAGAACCATTTCACCCCAGTTACCTTGCATTTTATTATCACCCTTCAACGCTTTTACCAGGTTTGCAGCTTCATTTTGCATGAGAAGACTTTGCTCTTGCATATGCTTTAATTCGACCTTAAAGGTTTCGTGAAAGGTTAAATTTTGCTTATTCGAATCTTCTACCTTTTTTGAGAAGTCACTGATTCGTTCTCTAAGCGGGTCAAGTAAAAGCTTAATACTTTCCTTATTTTGCTCATTCATTTTCGATGATTTTTCATCTAGAATTTTCTGAGCCAGGTTTTCAAATTCGGTCTGAAATTTTTTCTGTAAGTTCTCTAATTCTTTTACCCTCTCATCCTCCTTTGATTTTAAGGAGGTTAACTCTGCTTCGAGATGAATGAGCTGACGTAACTGCTCTTCTTTTTCTTGTGAAATCGATTTTAAGCTAGTTTCTGAGGTGGTGAGTTGATCTGTTAATTGTCTAATTCGTTCATTGAGAAGTGTTTGTGATTCAACAGTACTTAATCTCTTACCGAAATAAAAGCCTGCGCCACCTAGAACAAGTGCGAGTATAGTAAGTGCGATCTCAGCCATTTCCTAGTTTTTAATCGTTACGTCCATGTAGGGTCTCTTGAATTCAATGGTCTTTTTGGGCCCATTCTCTACTGTAAGTAATTCAGCTTCACGAGAAGAAGAGACTACTCCTGTGATTTGTTCGATTGCCTTTGCAAGGAGCGGTTCGGTAATTGAGCCAAGCTGCTTTAAGTTAAATATTAGTTTACCTGTTTCTGAATTTCGTCTTACTTCTGAATACGGAATATCAGGTACAAGTCCCGCGGTATAATCAGAAAAACCTACTGAATTTTCATACCTACCGACTAATGGTTGAAGCGCCCATGAAACATTCGAATTGATGTAAGGTTCTCTGCTTGGATGATAGAGGAAGGGAAAATTTGAGTAACCACTAACATCATCTACTAGAGTGATTGAAAATTCGTTTTTACCTCGAGTTGTGTCGCCAATATGGATGACTTGCATGTGTGGGTCTAATCCATTGATCAAAAGTTCGCTTGCTGAAGCACTTGTTGTTTCAGTTAGGATGAAAACTCGTTGAAGGTTAATTCCTTTTTCGGTGTCAAAATAATCTTCTAATTGGTTTCCGAAGGCTTCATTCCATTTTTCGTTCCAGTCTTGGCGGGCAAAAACTGTTTCTTCTGTAGCGTTATAAATACGGCTCGCAATTTTTCTAGCTGAAGCGGTAGCCCCCCCTGAATTATATCTCAGGTCAAGAACCACTTCGTTTACCCCGTTACTTTGAAATTCATCAAATACTGCCATAACCTCTGTATCGTAATTAGCGATAAAGGCGTTATACATGAGGTAACCTACTTTTTTATCTTCTACTGAGAAGATGGTGTCTAGATAAATCGGATGTTCAGCTAAATTCTCTTCTTTGGTTAGCAGTACGGAGTCTTCATTGTCTACAAAGTCTCCATTAATGTATTCTACTCTTCCCAAAGTGTAGCTGTCATCGGTTGAAAACAATAATTCAACATAATTAGAGGTGGTAATTGGTGTTCCGTTTACTCTATTGAATAAGTCTCCGCGTTGAACGCCTTGTCTCTCGGCATCTGAGTTTTTAATGGTATACTTGGTATATAGAATTACTTTGTCACTATCCTCTGCTTCTAAGACTAGTCCAAATTCTAACCCATTACTTTTCGAAATTCCTGATAGTGTATTCGTTAATTCGGTGTAATCATCTGAATAAAAAGTGAATCGATCCTCTGGGTCGAGTAAGCTTTCAATAAAATTCTGTGGGTCTGGATTATTGTTTAAGTAGTCAAGATAATCTGAAGTGTTTTCAATCTTTGAATCTGCCAAATTAGGAACTCTGCTTTGCCAATAGTACCATAAGTTCATCGATCGCCACATGAAATTTTGAATTTCGATGTCTTCAAGACTTACTTCATCAATCTCAGGATTGACTGGATCTGATGTGCAAGAATTAAATAAGATGGTTATTGCGACCAGTAGGAGGTTAGATATCCGCTTCAATTTCATAAATCGTGCTTTGTAACAAATTTAGGATGATTTCGTCTTAATTTGGAGAACCTTAAGAATCATTTGTGAAAGAGGCCGTTTACCTAGAGACTGTTCATCAGATCGAGCAGAAATTATATCGCATAGCGAAGCGGTTACTTATTTCACATGAGGAAGCTCAAGATGCTACTCAAGAGGTGTTAGTTAAGGTTTGGCAAAGATCATCAGAGCTCTCTCATGTCAAGAGTATAGAGGCTTATGCTATGGCCATGGTGAAGAATTACTGTTATGATCGTTTGAAGTCAAAACAGGCTTCGAATATGAGTATAGAGTATTCTATTCATGATAAAAGTCATGATCAATCGGCAGCCTTCGAAGCAAAAGATCGGCTTTCCTTTGTCGAGAAAATTGTAAATAATCTGCCTGATAAGCAGAAACTCATTTGGCAGCTTAGGGATGTTGAAGGTGCAACCTTTGAGGAAATTGCTGTAGTGGTTCAAATGGAGCCAACAGCCATTCGAGTAAACCTGTCAAGAGCAAGAAAGAGAATAAAAGAAAGTTTAGAACAAATAGATGCCTATGGAATCTAAAGAAATAAAAGAATTAATAGATCGTTATCTAGCGGCAGAAACAACCCTTTCAGAGGAAGAGCAACTCAAAGCCTACTTTAGAAGTGGGAAGGTGGATTCATCATTGAATTGGGCAAAAATGCTTTTTGCTTACTCAGCTACCGCTCGTGAGGAGCAATTAAATCATTCTTCAGTTTCCTCATCGAGATTCGATTGGAGACGTGTTGCTGCATCTGTTGCTATTATCTGTGTAACAAGCTTTGGAGTTTATCGTCTACAAGAAAACCACCAACAGAAAAAAATGCAATTAGCTTATCAGCAAACTAAAGAAGCTTTTGATTTAATTGCTACACAAATGAATAAAGGGACGACTTCGGTTTCTTACCTCGGTTACTATGAAAAGAGCGTTAGCTCACTATTAATCAAATAAAAAAGACTATGAAGAATTTTAAACATATCTTATTCTTAGCGGCATTCATGCTGACTTCGTTTGCCATATACTCTCAATCGATCTTTGATAAGTACGCAAGTAAAGACGAGGTAACTTCTGTGGTGATCTCAGAAAATATGTTCAAGCTATTCGCGAATATGCAGCTAGTGGTTGATGATAAAGAGGCTCAAGACTTTATAGATATCGCGAAAAATGTGAAAGGTTTACGCGTGCTAACTACCTCAAATAGTGCTATTGCTGACGATCTCAAAAACGAGGCACTAGACTATGTTCGTTCAAAGAAACTTTCAGAGCTTCTCGTAGTAAAGGACAAAGGTTCGTCGGTATACTTCTACATCGCAGAAGGAGCTAGTGAAGGAAAAATTAAGGAACTTCTCATGTTGGTTACTGAAATTAAAGAGGTAACTATTAATGGTCGAAACTTTGAGACAGTATTACTCTCTTTAACAGGAGATCTTGATATGGAAAAGATTGGGGCTCTTGCTAATAAAATGAATTTACCAGAAGAGTTAGGTCAAATCAATTCAGCACAACGCCAATAATTGATATCCATGAAACGATTTACTTTACTTGTTCTAGCAGTTGTAACTCTAGTCACGTCATGCCAACCAGCGATGACCTTACAGCGTTACTTTCTTGAATCACAAGAAAATACCGATTTTACACTCATTGAAGTTCCTGCTAGTTTATTAGGTGGAAGTCTAGAAGATTTAACTCCCGAGCAAATGGCAACCTTTACCTCTCTAAGAAAGGTGAGTGTTTTGATGTATAGAAATGCTGAGAAAAAAGAGTTCATTGCTAGTCAACAGTCTTTGATTAATAGCTTTCTAAAAAGTGACGGTTTTGAAGCTTTAGTTTCGGCACGAATGAAAGGTGAGGCGCAAGCTAGTATACTAATTCGTGGAGAGGTAGATCAAATTGATGAGGCTGTTTTCTTTGGCTTTGCAGAGGGAGAGGGCTTTGTTTTAGCTAGAATTTTAGGAGAACAAATGAACCCTGCCGCTTTTCTTCAACTAGCAGATTCACTTAAAGAATCTGATTTTCAGTTCTTGAGCGAGAGTGTTCTAAAGGATATACTCGGAGAAGAGGAACTATAAACGGGCTTAGAACCCAAGGTAATTTTCTGGTCGTATTGCTTTAAGCTCTGACTTCACTGAATCACTAACATTTAATGTTTCAATAAAGTCGTGTATTGCTTCTTCGTTCATCACTGAATGAGTCCTAGTAAGTGCCTTTAGACTTTCATAGGGATTGGGATATTGTTCTCGACGTAGAATCGTTTGGATTGCTTCGGCAACTACCGCCCAATTATCTGATAATTCATTGACCACTTTCTCTTTATTGACAAGAAGCTTACCAAAACCTTTAAGAAGGGATTGCATGGCTAAGATCGAATGTCCGATAGGTACTCCAACATTTCTTAATACCGTACTGTCAGTAAGATCTCTCTGTAATCGAGATACAGGAAGCTTCGCAGATAAATGCTCGTAAATAGCATTCGCAAGACCTAAATTACCTTCAGCATTCTCGAAGTCGATAGGGTTTACTTTGTGAGGCATCGCTGACGAACCTACCTCACCCTCTTTGATTCGTTGCTTGAAGTAATCCATTGAGATATAGCTCCAAACATCTCGAGATAAATCGATGAGGATGGTATTGATTCGTTTGTATAGATCAAAAAGTCCAGCTAAATGATCATAATGTTCGATTTGGGTTGTTGGATAACTAAAGTGCAGTCCAAGGTTTTCAGTTACAAAAGTTCTTCCGAACTCGGGCCAATTATTCGATGGATAAGCTACTTTGTGGGCATTATAGTTCCCTGTTGCCCCTCCAAATTTTGCTGAAAACTTTTGTGATTCAAATTGAGAAATTTGTTCATGTAAGCGCACTGCAAATACCTTAAACTCTTTGCCTAATCTAGTAGGTGAAGCGGGTTGACCATGAGTTCTGGCAAGCATTGGAATGTCACTCAAACTTTCTGCTAGTTTTTCGATTTCGATCACTAATTGTTGAAGCATTGGTAGAACCACTTCGAAATGCGCTTCTTTTAACGATAGCGGAATAGCGGTGTTGTTGATATCTTGAGAGGTTAATCCGAAATGAACAAATTCCTTGATATCATCCAATCCCAAATGATCAAATTGGTTTTTGATAAAATACTCCACCGCCTTAACATCATGATTGGTTACTTGTTCAATATCTTTAATCGATTGCGCGTCTTCTTCACTAAAATTTTGATAGACCGCTTTTAAATCTTCCTTAGTTTTCTGATCTAAAGGATGTAAAGGTTTGACTCCTGTTGCGCACAATTCGATGAAGTATTCGATTTCTATTCGAACGCGATACTTGATAAGTGCGTATTCTGAGAAATAAGGAGCAAGGGTAGAAGTTTTTGATCGGTATCTACCGTCAATCGGTGATAGGGCTGAAAGTTCAGTGAGATTCATGATGATAAGCTAAAAAGCGAAATTAAGACATTCGAGAGAATCAATTAAGGAAACTCAGGGGATAAAAGCACCGTTGATTGATTGGTCTTTATGTGTAATGTTCCATTTTGTGCTGAAATCGATTGATTTGAATAGGAATCATACCACTTTTCTACATTTGACCACTGAGTGGGTAATTGAATAGTGATTTCCTTGTCTTGAATTAAATCAAGCCCCACAATTGCCGTATCACCCTCATAAGATCTGCTAAAGAAATAGGGCTCGATTTGAAGCATTTTGTGTTCCCCTAATCCAATTGCTGGGTGTGACTTTCTAAATTGTCCTAATTTCTGCCAATGCGTTAAAATCTCCTTGGTTTCAGGTTCTTCAATTGAAGACCAATTCATGACAGACCTAAGATTAGCATCTCCTTCTGCGCCCTCCATTACCAGCGGACGTGCAATTTCATCGCCGTAATACATCTGTACACCTCCTGGTGCCAATAGAAGCATATTTGCAGATTTAATAGGTTCTTCTCTTTCGATATCGAACGGTTGCGAATCATCGTGAGAACTGATGTAGCTTAGTACACTTATGTTTTTATGCGTCTTATTAAGCAGTGAGTCGTATTTATTAAAAACGAATTCATAATGGTTTGCGGCATCTGCCTTGAAATCGAAATTGATTAATGCATCAAAACCATAATCGAAGTAATTGACCTTTTTATCTCCAAAATCATATTCTGGTCCACCACTGATACCATAAAAATAGACTTCACCAACCATATAAAATGGGGTAGAAGGGACGCTGTTATTATTTTGATGGTATTCTTCAAAAGCGCGTTCAGCCTCTTGTTTTAAAACGACCCAAGAATCTTCATCTACGTGTTTGGTAGTGTCAACTCTAAAGCCATCGATACCTAATTCTCTAACATAATCAGTTAGCCATTTGATTACATAATTCCTAGGGGTTTTCTTTAGCCCTGTTTTGTTGAAAAAAGCATCAAGTTCTGCAATTTCCTGTTCCATACGATTCTCTGATTCCCAAAAGTCTAGAAGCGTTTGCGGAAGTTCAACCTCTTCGCCAGATTCAGTTTTGATATCGGGTAAATTAGCCACCAAAGTACATTCTACCGTACCTTGATAATTTTTGAAATCACAAGGAGGAGTTTCTCTTACCCACTGCTCTGGAAAGGTTGGGTCTAAGTCAGTCACTGGGCCAGTATGATTTAATACGGCGTCCATTACAACTTTAATACCTGCCTCATGTGCAGTCTCAACAAATTCCTTTAATTCTTGATGAGTGCCGAAAGAGGGTTCAATACTAGTCCAATCCTTTGTCCAATACCCGTGATAACCGTAAGTAACTCCTGTTCCTTCATCGGTAGCATCATCAATTTGTCTGACTACTGGAGTGGTCCAAATGGCATCGACTCCTAACTTTTGAAAATAACCCTCTTTGATTTTATTGGTTACTCCTTTGATGTTTCCTCCTTCGAACCCTCTTAAAACAGCAGTCTCTTTATCTGCACCAACTCTAGTGGTATCTGATTCAGCTGCATTAAATCGATCAGTAAGTAAAAAGTAGATGTTAGCAGACTTCCAACTGAAGGTGTCCTTTGAATCAACTTCTGAAGATTTAAGGGAAGACTGACAACTTATTAAGCTTAGACTGCAAATAATCGAAAGAAGGATAGATGAGTACTTCATAATTATCGGTTGAGGATTTTATATTCTTCATAACACTGACTAATAGCATCAAGTATTTGAAGGTCATTTGCATCTTGTATGAAACTTTTGGAGTAACTACAATTATTTAAAATTCGAACAATTTCTTGCTGATCGATTTGCAACAGTACACTAAGTGTTTCACGATCAAATTTAGTAGCTAATAGTTCACGAATTCGATCATCTTGCTTCATATTCGGTAGCTTGTCGAATTGTATTTGATTCTTGGTGAATATGCTCTTTATGAAATTGACGGGACCATTAAGAACAGAGGATAATTGCTTTGCTGCGCTTTTTGATCTTCCTTCATAACTGAAATTTAATCCTGAAATACTATACTGAAAGGCGCTTGAAATAGGTAAGTTTCGTACATCGATTTCTAGGTATCCTGTTAGTTGATAAGGACGAACAACTACCTCTTCTAAAGCATAGGCTAACTCGGTTAGGGTAATTGAACTATTCTCCAAATTAATAAGGTCATTGGACACCCGAACTCTTTCAGGTTTAAATCCAAGAAAAGTAATGTATAGCGTGTCACCAACACTTGCGTTAATTCTAAATTCACCTGCGAGATCGGTTATGCTACCAATAACTTTATTAAGGTTAATAATGTGAACCCCTTCAAGAGGTAAATTATTAGAGCTGCCGACAACCTTGGCTTTTAGTTCGACTACTTTAACCTGGCTTTCTTGTCCAAAAGATGCTCCCCAAACAAGGAATATAAAAAGTAAAAGAATTACGCTTTTTTTCACAGTATGCGAATCAAGGAATGAATTTACAAATTCACGAGTGATTAGCGGCAATTAACTTGATTTTAATAAAATCCTTTGCGTTTTCTTTTACCGGTAGTTTTTTTTGAATTTTTGGTAAAGTTTCTAGAGGGTTTAGTCTTAAAGTTTCCTTTTTTAGAATTTCCTTTATTTCCTGAGCCTTCTCCTTGCTTAGTGACTTCAACGCTTACTCGATATCCGTTGTGTTCGGTATCTTTAAAGGTTTCTAAAACTAAATCAGTTAAGGCAACATCTACATTAAAGAATGAGAAATTGTTAAGCGTATCGACCTTAAAAATATCTTCTCGTTGAAGTTCAAGAGCATCCTTTAAGTAATCTTTCATCGACTTCCAGTTAAAGCCATCTCTTTCACCAAGGTTGATGAAAAATCGTACCTCACCGTGTTTAGCTCTTGAACTTGGTTCAGAAGTGCCTTCAGAGCTAAAGTTTTCTTTTAGATAGTATTGCGCTAATCGATTGTAAGCTTCCCCAAATACTTTTCTTAAGAGTGTTTCACGATCGATAGAAGCGAGGATCTCCTCTAAAAGAGGCATGTAGCTTTCAATACTTTCATCTACCTCAGTATCTTTTAACCTATTTGCTAGACTTTTAAGCTGATTCTCGATGATTCCTGATACAGAAGGTACTTCAGCGAACTCAAACTTCTTTTTAAGTTTTCTTTCAAACTGTTCGATTTTTCTTCGGTCGCTATTAGTACAAAGGCATAGGGAATGTCCAGTTTTGCCTGCTCTACCTGTTCTTCCACTTCGGTGATTATAGGTTTCAGGCTCATCAGGAAGTTGATAGTGGATTACATGGGTAATATCATCGACATCAATACCGCGAGCGGCAACATCGGTAGCCACTAAAATTTGTATTTGACGTTTTCTGAATCCAGCCATTACAAGATCCCTTTGATTTTGGCTTAGGTCGCCATGAAGGGCACTTGCATTGTATCCGTCTTCTATTAGTTTTTCTGCAATTTTTTGAGTTTCTCTCTTTGTTCTACAGAAAATTACAGCAAAAAGTTGAGGATCGCTATCAACGATTCTTTTAAGAGCGGCGTATTTATTTCTCGCACTTACCGTATAAACAAAGTGACTAACTGTGGTAGCCCCTTCATTCTTGCTGCCAACAGTGATTTCTAACGGACGATGCATAAACTCTTTTGAAATTTGTGCAACTTCTGCAGGCATAGTAGCTGAGAATAGCCAAGTCAATTTATCTTCTGGAGTATAGCTTAGAATCGACTTAATATCTTGGTAGAACCCCATATTAAGCATTTCATCTGCCTCATCTAAAACGCAGTATTCTATCTGATCGATTCGAAGCATTTTGCGCTGAATTAAGTCAAGAAGTCTACCTGGGGTAGCTACCACAATTTGAACTCCTGACTTTATGGATTCGGCTTGCTCTCTTACGCTTGCTCCTCCGTAAACTGCAACAATTTTTGTTCCTTTTTTGAATTGAGCGTACTTACCTATCTCAGTTGTGATTTGTAAACAAAGTTCTCTAGTAGGAGCTATAATTAAGCCCTGAACTACTCTTCGCTTAATATCAATTTTTTGAAGAAGTGGAAAACCAAAAGCGGCAGTTTTACCGGTTCCTGTTTGTGCTAACGCTACAAGGTCGGTTTCTTTCTCTAGTAATTGTGGGATTGCTTTTGATTGGATTTCAGATGGAGTTTCGAAACCCATCTGCTGTACGGCTTTTAGAAGATCTTCATCTAAGCCGAGATTTAAAAAGGATTGCATAGGTTGTATTAAGCCGCAAAGGTAATCTAAATAAGTGTATGCTTCTACAGATCGGTTTTTTGTAGAAATTCTATTAAACTTTGTGTAGCTCTCGCTCGATGACTTAGTGATTTCTTAATCTCCTTGTCGAGTTCTCCAAAGGTCTGATCATAGCCCTCTGGTATAAAAATAGGATCATACCCAAAACCATTGTTGCCCCTCGGACGATCTGCGATGCTGCCTTTTATAATACCCTCAAAATAATAGGTGTTGTCATGAGCTATTAAACAAAATACAGTCTTGAAGTAGGCGCTTCTGTCTTTGAAATGACTTAAGTTACTTAGTAAGAGAGCAATGTTTTTTTCGTTGTCTCTACTGCCAGAATAATGAGCACTATCTACACCCGGAGCTCCGTTTAGCCCATTTACGAATAATCCACTATCATCTGAAAAACAGGGTTTACCAAATTGCTTGTAAATCGTCGAAGCTTTCTGATGGGCATTTCCCTCAAGGGTTCCTGTAGTTTCTGGGATATCTTCATCAAAATTGAGTTCGTTTAAAGAAACCAGATGAATTTTATGGGCAATGAGACCTTTTAATTCTTCAAGCTTACCTTGGTTTTGAGTGGCAAATACAAGTGTTGGTAAATCAGTCATAACTACTCGCAAAAATAGGTTCAAGCATTGAAAGTTTAGCTAAATTTGTCACAAATCATCAATAAACTACACGTGCCTACCTCTTACATTTTCGATTTCGATAGCACAATTACTCGGGTTGAAGCTCTTGATATTCTTGCAGAGATTTCCCTTGAAGAAAATCCAAAAAAAGAAGCGATCATTAATCAAATTCGAGAAATCACCAATCTTGGGATAGATGGTGATATTTCTTTCACTGAATCTCTGGCGCAAAGAATAAAGCTTCTTGGGGCGCATCGCGATCATCTAGAGCTACTGATTGAGGAATTAAAAGATAAGATCTCCCATTCGTTCGCATCGAACCGAAAGTTTTTTGAAACACATCGAGATGAAATCTATGTGATTTCGGCGGGTTTCAAGGAATTTATCATACCTATTGTGGAACAGTTTCACATCCCAGCCGATCGTGTTTATGCAAATACGTTTACATTTGACGGTAGCGGCTTTATTGTTGGTTTCGATAAAGAGAATCCACTATCTAAGCACAATGGGAAAATTGAGTGCTTGAAGGGACTAAACCTTTCGGGTGATATTCAGGTGATAGGTGATGGCTATTCTGATTATGTGATGAGAGAAGCAGGTATTGCCAAGAAGTTTTTTGCATATACAGAAAACGTGAAGCGAGATAAGGCTGTTGCTAATGCCGATTTCGTTACAGAAACTTTAGATGAATTTTTATATATCAACGGTTTGCCAAGAAATTTTTCATACCCTAAGAATCGAATTAAGATCCTTCTATTAGAGAATATACATCCAGATGCACTTGAGCGTCTAGAGAACGATGGTTATAGCGTTGAGCTCGTATCTACCGCTTTGGGTGAAGCAGAACTCATAGAGCGTATTAAGGGGGTGCATGTATTGGGTATTCGATCTAAAACTAAAGTTACTAAAGCGGTGTTAGATGCTGCAGATAAACTTTTGGTGATTGGTGCCTTTTGTATCGGTACGACTCAGATTGATCTTGAAGCTTGCAAAATGTTTGGTGTTGTTGTATTCAATGCACCTTACAGTAATACTAGATCTGTAGTAGAACTAGCTTTAGGTCAGATTGTGATGCTTATGCGTTCCACTTTTCAGCGTTCTTCAGAGATGCATTCCGGTGTATGGAATAAAACTGCTGCAGGATCTAGAGAGGTGAGAGGTAAAACTCTGGGAATTGTGGGTTATGGAAATATTGGTAAGCAACTTTCTGTTCTAGCCGAAGCGATAGGAATGAAGGTTTACTTTTACGATTTACAGGATACTCTAGGTTTGGGTAATGCCGAAAGAGTAGTTAGCCTTGATGATCTATTGCGTATCAGTGATGTGATTTCTTTGCATGTTGACGATAACCCACAAAACAAGAATTTAATTGGAGATCGCGAATTAAGTCTTTGTAAAGACGGTGCGTATCTTATTAATTTATCTCGCGGATTTGTGGTAGATGTTGATGCGCTTGCCCAGCATTTAAAATCTGGAAAACTCGCAGGAGCTGCGGTTGATGTATTTCCTGTAGAACCAAAGCAAAATGGCAGTTATGAAAGCCCTCTATTAGGCTTAGACAACGTGATTCTTACTCCTCATATTGGTGGAAGTACTATTGAAGCACAACGAGATATTGCAGGATTCGTACCTAAAAAAATTATGGGTTACATCAATTCGGGGAACACTGAGGATGCCGTTAACTTTCCGAACATTAGATTACCACAACAACAGGATCGTCATCGTTTCTTACACATTCATAAAAATGTACCTGGGGTCATGGCTGCGATCAATAAAATACTGGCTGAGTATAAACTCAATTTAGTAGGTCAATTCTTGTCCACAGACCCTGAGGTAGGTTATGTGATCTCGGATGTTGATAGTGCTTACAATCCTGAAGTAATTGAAGCTCTGAGACAAATTCCAAATACCATTCGATTCAGAGTTTTGTATTAGAGGTCGTTAATCGTGGTGATAGGGTTCACCTTTAAGAATTGAAAAGGCTCTATAAAGCTGCTCGCTGAAAATCAATCGGACCATCTGGTGAGTGAAGGTCATTTTAGAAAGTGATATCTGCAGATGGGCTTTGGCCTTTAACGAGCCACTAAACCCATAAGGACCACCAATTACAAAGGTTAAATTGCTATTTCCTGACAAGCCTTCGTTCTCAATGAAACTAGCGAATGACCTTGAACTAAAGGATTTTCCATTCTCATCTAGTAAAATTAGTCTTGAGTGTTTGTCTAGTAAACTCTCAATCTTAAGGGCTTCTTGCTCCTTTTGATCATCGATGCTGAGTGATTTTCTTCGAGACGGATCTGGAATTTCGGTGTAACTGAATCGAGCATAATGATTCAGTTTTTTATGGTATTTATTGATGAGCTCTTTGAGAAGCTTGTCATCGGTTTTACCAATTACTAGCAGGGTCACTTTCATTTTCTTAAATTCGTGTGACTTCAAAAATAAGTCGAGTTCATAAAATGGATGCCTCCGTAGAAAAATTCTTGAGTTGGCCAGTAGTGAAAACGCTGGTTAGGGCCCTTAGAACGGTTAAGCTACCTGGATATCCCGGTTTTTCATTATTTGACTTGATTAATTTATATATCTCTGGAATTATCAAGGGAGCGTTAACCTCAAGAGCAAGTTCTATCGCTTTTAGTCTTTTTATGGCTCTATTTCCTTTGCTGATCTTTTTGTTGACGCTTATTCCTTATTTGATTCCATTGGTAGAAACAACCTCTGAGCCTTTCGATCAAAAGCTTCTTTTCTTTTTAGAGTCTTTTTTGCCAGGTGCAACTGCGGAGTATTTTTCTCAGATTTTTGAACAGTTGAAAAATCAGCCAACCGATGGCTTGTTATCAACAACATTCTTGCTATCCATCTTTCTTGTTGCTAACGGGGTCAGCTCTATTTTTAGCCAATTTGACCAATCCTATCATATTAAACTGAATCAAAACTTTTTTAAGCAATACGCATACGCCGTATTCGTGGGATTACTATTATCCTTAGGCATCATAGTAGGAGCCGTTGCCTACATTTACTCTGAATTCTACATCGTTGAATTCGGGCTAGATGAGGTGCGTTTCAGTCAGAATCGAATTTCGCTACTATTTGTAATTTTTATGTCTTACATAGGGACCAGCCTATTGTATTATTTTGGTACTGCAAGAGCGACACGAATATCTTTCTTTTCATGGGGTCCACTGATGACCACCTTACTTCTCTTGGTCACTTCCTATTTATTTGGAGTTTATATTGAAAAATTTGCTAGTTATAATGAACTATACGGCGCGCTAGGAGGGTTGTTGATACTCATGGTTTTCTTGTGGCTAAATTCAAATATCCTTTTGTTAGGTTTCGAATTAAACGCTGTTCTAGCCCGATTAAAGAATGAATTGAATACCTCGAAGGAATGACAAAGTATGTTGAGGTAATTCTTCCTTTAGCTCTTGATCGTCCGTTCACCTACATCAGTCATGAGCTTGATACTGACCTTGTCGGATACAGAGTTATTGTTCCCTTCGGTAGAAATAAATTTTACACAGGGATCGTAGTTGGTGTAAGTGAGGAAATTCCAACCTATCCAGTAAAGGCGATAGAGGAAGTTCTCGATAATCAGTCCATCGTTAGCAGGGCTCAAATCAAGTTATGGAACTGGATTGCTTTGTATTACCTCTGTGGAATTGGAGAAGTAATGCGGGCAGCATTGCCTTCGGCATTGCTTTTTGAGAGTGAAACGATGGTTAATTTAATCGATGAAGATTTTAGAAACCGGAAACTCACCGATGACCAATATCTTTTATGCGAACTTCTCGAACAGCAACCCCAAAAACTGTCTTTTGTTCGTAAACATGTAGAGATTAAAGGACTGAATAAGAGTCTGAACGATCTCATTGAATCAGAGATTCTTGAGCGATTTGAGCAGATTGATAATAAAGGGTATCAAAAGTTTACTCCTTGGTTGATTTTAGAAGATACAGCAAAGGCGGAGGAAATTTTAAAGCAAACGAAAGCACCTGCACAGCGCGATATGGTGATTCAATTTTTTAGTGAAGCGAAAGGAGCTAACGAAATAGCTTGGTTGCCTTTTGCGAAGAAATATTCAATCAGTACACCCATTCGCAATAGCTTAATTAAAAAGGGTGTATATCGTTTAGATTCTAGAGTTTTAGATCGGATTTCAGGTAAAGAGGATGAGGAGATGGTCTTCGAATTATCGGAGTCACAACAAAAGGCTGTTTCAGAAATCAACCAGGGTTTTCAGGCGTCTAAGCCAGTTTTACTGCATGGATTGACGGGTTCGGGGAAGACTATGCTTTACATGAGCTTCATTGATAAGGTTTTAAACGAAGGAAAACAAGTCTTATTTCTTCTTCCAGAAATTGCACTGACTACTTCACTTTGGAAGCGCTTGAACAAGCGGTTTTCAAAACAGGTCATTGCCTATAGTTCGAGTCTTTCAACGGTTGAAAAGGCAGAGTTCTGGAATAAGGTTAGAGAAAACTCTCATGAGGCAAAAGTTATCGTAGGAGCGAGGTCTGCATTATTACTTCCATTCAATAATCTAGGTTTAATTATTGTAGATGAAGAACACGATCCCTCATATAAACAGCATGATCCAGCCCCTCGTTATCAAGCGAGAGATCTAGCCGTTTATTTGGCTCACAAAGAAAAATGCCCTATCATTTTAGGTTCTGCAACTCCCAGTTTAGAGTCGTTGTATAATGCTGGTTTTGGTGAAAACAAGCAATCCAAATACCACTATGTATATCTAGGTGAGCGGTTCGGTGAATCTAAATTACCAGAGATCCAAGTTCTAGATAAAGCACTTTTGAGAAAGAAAAAACTCATGAGGTCTTGGATTTCACAACCTGTAATTGATCAGGCATTGAAGGTTCTTAGTGAAAAGAAACAAGTTCTTTTTTTTCAGAATCGCAGGGGGTTTTCAAGTTTGTTAGAGTGTTTGGATTGTGGTCATATCCCTGGATGTAAGAATTGTGATGTAAGTCTCACCTTTCATCGATTGGATCAATCCTTAAGATGTCATTACTGCGGTTATTCTGAAAGCGTAGCTAATAACTGCACTAAATGTCATTCACCCTCCTTGGATAAACATGGATTGGGTACTCAACAGGTTGAGGAGTTAGTCAAAGAGTTGTTTCCTAGTTATCAGGTGGGCCGAATGGACAGAGATACTCAGAAAGGTAAGTTGGGTCACCAAAAGCTCCTTGAAAAATTCGAAAATCAAGAATTACAAATTTTGGTAGGAACCCAAATGATCAGTAAAGGGCTTGATTTTAAAAATATTGGCTTAGTTGTCGTTGTAAATGCGGATCAGCTTTTGCACAGAGCAGACTACAGGGCTCATGAACGTGCCTTTCAACAGTTGACTCAGGTCTCTGGTAGAGCTGGAAGAACTTCAGAAACTTCTAAAGTTCTCATCCAGACCTTTGACCCCAATCATCGTGTGTTTCGAAGTTTACAAGACCGAAACGTTTCTGAATTTATAGCAAGTGAATTCGCTGAGCGGAGACTTTTTATTTATCCGCCCTATGTCAGAATGATTAAGATTCAATTCTTAGCAAAACAAGTGTCTTTGGTGATCGAAGGTGCCTCTTGGTTTGCAAAAGGGGTGCGTCAAATAAATGGTGTAGTAGTCTTAGGAAACGATGCCCCCACTATTGAGAAAATTAGAAACCAATATTATCAACAGGTACTCGTTAAGGCCCCACTTAATTACCCGATGTCTTCGCTTAAAAAACAATTGCTGCGTTTTAAGAAATCTTTTGATAATGTTCCCGGATTTTCAAAAATTCAGGTGATATTTCACGTAGACCACATCTAGAGAGATAGATACTTTCCAAAATGCTTGTATAATGTGCATTTAAAACTTATTTTTGCACGCATTTTTAACTTATTATAATGAACCAATACGAAACTGTTTTCATTTTGAATCCCGTTCTATCTGACACTCAGGTAGAGGAAACAGCCAAGAAGTTTGAGAGCTTCTTAACAGAGCGTGGTGCTAAGTTTGTTGCCAAAGAAAACTGGGGACTTAAAAAACTAGCTTACCCAATTCAAAACAAAAAGAGTGGTTTTTACCATTTGTTTGAATTTCAAGCTCCGGCTGAATCGATTAACGAATTAGAGCTTGAATTTCGCCGTGATGAGCGAGTAATGCGCTATTTAACTGTAAAGTTAGATAAGCATGCGATCGCTTGGGCTGAGAAGAGAAGACAAAAACTTAAAACTGCTTAATTATGTCAACTATTGAACAACAAGCTAAAGGAAAAAAAGATGGCGAAATTCGCTATTTAACTCCTTTAAATATTGACACACAGAAAGAGAAGAAGTACTGTAGATTTAAAAAATCAGGGATTAAGTATATTGATTACAAAGACCCAGATTTCTTATTAAAGTTAGTGAATGAACAAGGTAAAATCTTACCTCGTCGTTTAACAGGAACTTCACTGAAATACCAACGTAAAGTATCACAAGCTATCAAACGTGCTCGTCACCTTGCACTTATGCCATATGTTGGCGATATGCTTAAATAAGAAAACGATATGGAGATTATTTTAAAAGAAGACGTTCAGAACCTAGGGTTTAAGGACGATATCGTTTCAGTAAAGAATGGTTATGGTCGTAACTTT
>Ga0209654_1000983_pt1 | contig 24777 bp, 18 predicted proteins | sample SaaInl1SG_22_DNA_FD_184646 | JGI IMG/M metagenome (GOLD analysis project Ga0209654, IMG submission 184646) | Marine microbial communities from expanding oxygen minimum zones in the Saanich Inlet - ESP_161SG_22_DNA (SPAdes) (version 2) | ecosystem: Environmental > Aquatic > Marine > Intertidal... | reverse complement strand
GAAATTCAGGTTGGCGATACGGTTGAAGTATATGTTGAGCGCATGGAAGACCGTGATGGCGCTGCCATGCTCAGCCGTGAAAAAGCCCGCCGCGAGGAAGCCTGGATTTTGCTGGAAAATGCGTTCGAGGCACAAGAGCGTGTTACCGGCGTTATTTTTGGCCGCGTAAAAGGCGGGTTCACTGTCGATCTTTCCGGTGCAACAGCCTTTTTGCCAGGCAGCCAGGTCGATATCCGTCCTATCCATGATGTAGGCCCATTGATGGGCACACCGCAACCTTTCCAAATCCTGAAAATTGACCGCAGACGCGGTAATATCGTGGTCTCGCGCCGTGCGGTTCTCGAAGAATCCCGCGCCGAAGCCCGCTCGGAACTGGTCTCTAATCTGCAAGAAGGTCAGATTCTGCAAGGGGTGGTCAAGAACATCACCGATTATGGTGCGTTTGTTGATCTGGGCGGTGTTGATGGCCTGTTGCATGTCACCGATATTGCCTGGAAGCGTATCAATCACCCGTCAGAAGCCCTGCAAGTCGGGCAGACAGTGGATGTTCAGGTGATCCGCTTTAATTCTGAAACCCAGCGTATTTCACTTGGCATGAAACAGTTGCAATCTGACCCCTGGGCAGATGCTGCCGAGAAATTCGCCATTGGCGCGAAACTGTCTGGCCGGGTGACCAACATCACCGATTATGGTGCATTTGTTGAGCTGGATGAAGGGGTTGAAGGTCTGGTGCATGTCTCTGAGATGAGCTGGACAAAGAAAAATGTTCACCCGGGCAAGATTGTATCTACCAGCCAGCAAATCGAAGTGATGGTGCTGGATGTCGATATGGTAAAACGCCGTATTTCGCTTGGTCTCAAGCAATGTACAGCTAATCCCTGGGAAGATTTTGAAACCACCCATCAGGTCGGCACAATTATCGAGGGCGAAATTCGCAATATCACCGAATTTGGCATTTTTGTTGGCCTGACCGAGGAAATTGATGGTCTGGTTCACCTGTCTGACATCTCCTGGGAAAGCACAGGCGAAGCTGCCCTTGAAGGGTATAATAAGGGCGATAAGGTTTCTGCGAAAATCCTTGAGATTGACATGGAAAAAGAGCGTATTTCGCTGGGTATCAAGCAATTGTCAGATGACCCCTATGCAGGGGAAATTGATAAATACCGCAAGGGCTCACAAGTCACCTGTACCATCACAGGGGTAAATGACAATGGCCTGGATGTTCAGGTAGGCGATAATATGAACGGCTTTATCCGCCGTGCAGATTTATCGCGTGAACGCTCGGAACAGCGTACAGAACGTTTCGCGGTTGGCGAAAAGGTTGATGCGATTGTCACCCAGTTTGACAAAAAGACACGTGCATTGACCCTGTCTATCAAAGCCCGCGAAATCGAGGAAGAAAAGAGCGCGATGGAGAATTTCGGTTCTTCTGATAGCGGGGCCAGCCTTGGGGATATCCTGGGTGCAGCTCTGGCGAAAAAAGAAGACGGCGCTGAATAGGCGCACATATCTCTCATAGCGTGATTTTTTAACATCTTTTTAGGTGTTGAAAATCGGAATAATAAAAGCACCTGTTATCATTTACGATAGCAGGTGCTTTTTTTTGCTGGAACCCGAAACCAACAGGTTTTTTTGCATATTCCTTGACGCTTGCCAGAGAAATCTGCATGATCACGCAATATCTTCTGTTCTATTGAGGTCTATAATTATGACAAAATCAGAGCTGATAGCCCGGCTGGCCGAATTAAACCCGTCTCTATATCATCGGGATCTGGAACAGCTGGTCAATACGGTTTTTGAAACCATTACAGAAGCGCTGGAAAACGGGGACAGGGTAGAGCTTCGCGGCTTTGGGGCGTTTTCCCTTCGTGAACGCAAAGCCCGTGTTGGGCGCAATCCGCGTACCGGCGAATCTGTGCATGTCGAAGCCAAGACAATTCCGTTTTTCAAAATGGGCAAGGGTATGCGCGAACGCCTGAACAAAGCCTGAGGGCGTTTGTTCTATCGCCATGCCTTTTTTGCGCCTTTGCGCCATTAACCAACAGGAACGCATCGAATGCGCCTTCTCAGCCGGCTTGCCTTTCTAGGGTTTTTTGTGATCACTTGCGGGCTTATCGCCGCCTTTGTGGTGGTGAATAACAGCCCTGCTATTATCCATCTCTGGCCATCAGATATCACCCTCAATGCCGAAATATGGGTCTTTGTTTTGGGGGCATTTGCCGCCGGAATGCTGTTTGGCGGATTGTTTATCTGGATAAATCTGCTGGGGCTGCGCGCCCGTTTATGGGCACGTGACCGACAAATTGCTAAACTCAGCGTTGCATTGGAAACAGCAGAAAACAAGCCCGAAGAGGCGCTATTGCCGGAATATCCGCCCCCCTCGCGCGGATAATCTGTGTTAAAAAAGATGTCCATTTATCCTGGCCGCCCTATATTATCAAAAAAAACAGTCCTATCTATTTTTGGAATTTGACAAGCATGACCTCTTCCAGTGTTGCGGTAAAAATCTGTGGTATCTCGACATTTGATATTTATCGCCATTGTGCAGAGATAGGCGTGGATTTCATCGGCATGGTGTTTTATGCCCGCTCACCGCGCCATCTGAATTATCAACAGGCAGCCGAGCTTGCCCGGCAGGCAGAAGAAGAATTACCCCCCGAGACCCGCCCGAAACGGGTCGCGCTGGTGGTGGATGCCGATGATGCCAGCCTGGAAGCGATTATCGCCCATGCCTGCCCGGATATGCTGCAGCTGCATGGCCATGAGACGCCAGAGCGTATTGCCGAGATAAAAACCCGTTTCGCCCTTCCTGTGATGCCGGTTATCAGCGTCGCCAGCCAGCAGGATATTGAAAATGCCAAAGCGGTGATGGCACTGGCTGACTGGATATTATTTGATGCCCAGCCTAGCCGGGATAGCGATGGCCTGCCTGGCGGTACAGGCTCGTCCTTTGACTGGTCCTATCTGGCCCATTTCAAAAGTGATACCCCCTGGATGCTGGCGGGCGGGCTAAATGCGGAAAATGTTGGCAAGGCTATTGGCATATCCGGTGCGCCGGCGGTGGATATTTCCTCTGGTGTGGAAAAAAAGCGGGGCGAAAAATCAAAATCTGCTATCTCTGCCTTTGTACATGCGGCAAAACTCGGGTAAACTGCCGGACAGATCGGCATATCTGCGCCTGTTTAGAGACCAAAAGGAAAGTTCTGTTATGCGTGAAAAGGCTTCTAATTCCTATCGTAACCTGCCAGATGACAAAGGCCGCTTTGGCATTCATGGCGGCAGATTTGTTGCAGAAACGCTGATGCCCCTCATTCTGGAGGTGGAAAAATCCTATTATGAGGCACGCCAGGATCAGAGTTTTTTATCCGAGCTGCTCTATTATCAAAAACATTATATTGGCCGCCCCTCACCGCTTTATTTTGCCCAGCGCATGAGCGAGCATTTTGGCGGGGCAAAATTATATTTTAAACGCGATGAGCTGAACCATACAGGGGCGCACAAGATTAATAATGTGCTGGGTCAGGCCTTGCTGGCAAAAAAAATGGGCAAGAAAAAGATTATTGCCGAAACAGGGGCAGGACAGCATGGCGTGGCCACCGCCACCGCCTGTGCGCTGTTTAATCTGGAATGCGAGGTGTTTATGGGCGCAGAAGATGTGCGCCGGCAAAAGCCGAATGTGGACAGAATGCGCTTGCTTGGGGCAAAGGTGCATCCCGTTACCTCCGGGACATCCACCCTGAAAGATGCGATGAATGAAGCCTTGCGCTATTGGGTTGCCCATCCGGACACTCATTTTTATATTATCGGTACCGTGGCAGGCCCGCACCCCTATCCGGAAATGGTGCGCGATTTTCAGTCAGTTATCGGCCTGGAAACACGCGAGCAAATGATGGAAGCCGAAGGCAGGCTGCCAGATGCGCTTATTGCCTGTATCGGGGGGGGCTCTAATGCGATGGGATTATTTCATCCCTTTTTAGATGATGAAGGGATAGATATTTATGGCGTGGAGGCAGCCGGACACGGGCTGGATACCGATAAACATGCCGCCAGCCTGACCGGGGGCAGCCCGGGCGTGCTTCATGGCAATCGCACCTATCTGCTGCAAACAGATGCAGGCCAGATAAAAGATGCCCATTCCATTTCTGCGGGTCTGGATTATCCGGGCATTGGCCCTGAACATTCCTGGCTACATGATATTGGCCGGGTAAATTATGTCAGCGCCACCGATGAAGAAGCCTTGAAAATGTTCCAGCTTTGCTCGCGTCTGGAAGGCATTATTCCTGCCCTTGAGCCGTCTCATGCGCTGGCCTTTGCTGCCAAATTATTGCCAGAGATGGATAAGGATAAAATTGTGGTGCTGAATATGTGTGGTCGCGGCGACAAGGATTTGGAAGCGGTGTTGCCGCTGCTGGATGAACGCGGCCTGTTATAGGCAAAGAAGGGTTAGTCAGATATGAGCAGAATTTCACAATGCTTTGCAAATGCCGCTGCCAAAAACCGTGCTGTTTTGGGCGTATTTGTTACCGCAGGTGACCCGGATGAAGCGACCTCTGCCGGGTTGCTGGACAGCCTTGTTGAAAATGGCGCGGATTTTATCGAGCTTGGTATGCCTTTTTCTGACCCGATGGCCGATGGCCCGGCTATTCAGGCGGCCAGCCTGCGCGCCATTAAAGCAGGTATGACCTTGCAAAAAACGCTGGATATGGCCGCTGCTTTTCGCGCACGCCACCCCGACACCCCGCTGATTTTAATGGGCTATTTTAATCCTATCTATATTTATGGCCAGCAAGCCTTTATCACGGCCGCTTTGGCCGCCGGGGTTGATGGGCTTATCATTGTCGATCTGCCACCAGAAGAAGATGAAGAGCTATGTGATGCGGCCAGTGCGGCAGGACTTAGCTTTATCCGGCTGGTAACCCCCACCACCCTTGGCAGCCGCTTGCCAGTGGTGGTGAAAAAGGCAGGCGGATTTGTCTATTATGTGGCGATTGCCGGAATTACCGGCACCAAAAGCGCGGCAACAGATAGCATCCGTTCGGCCTTTATGCGCCTGCGCGAGGAAACAGATTTGCCAGCCGTAGCCGGTTTTGGCATCCGTTCAGCTGACCAGGCAGCAGAGGTAGCTGGCATCGCTGACGGGGTGGTAGTCGGCTCTGCCCTTGTACAAAAAATCGAAGATGCGGTAACATCAGACAAAAGAGCCGAGCTGATACAGGAAGTCGGAACATTCTGTGCCAGCTTATCGGCTGCAATGCAGCGCAGTTAAGCAAAATATGAAAGGCGGTTTGGAAAAATGAACTGGATTACAAATTCTGTTTTGCCAAAGATTAAGGCGCTGGTGCAATCATCTGATGTGCCGGAAAATCTCTGGGTGAAATGCCCCTCTTGCAGCCAGATGCTGTTTCATAAAGATTATCAGGAAGCCTTTAATTGCTGTTCGACCTGTGGCCATCACACGCCGCTCGTACCAGAAGAACGCTTCAGATTGCTATTCGATGCTGATAGCTATGAAACGCTGGAAGTGACCATTAATGCCGATGACCCGCTGAAATTTAAAGATAGTAAACGCTATCCCGAACGGCTAAAGGCAACCCGGGCGAAAACCGGCGAACAGGATGCTATCTCTGTGGCAAAAGGCACAATTGGCGGCAAGCCTGTGGTCATTGCTGCCTTTGATTTCCGGTTTATGGGCGGGTCTATGGGCCGGACAGTTGGCGATGGCTTGTTGCTGGCAGCCGAAAAAGCCGTAGCCGAACATGCCGCCCTTATCGTTGTGCCATCTTCCGGCGGGGCGCGGATGCAGGAAGGGATTTTATCGCTGATGCAATTACCGCGCTCTATCCTGGCCGTGGATAGAGTGCGCGAGGCAAAATTACCCTATATTGTGTTGCTGGCTCACCCCACCACAGGCGGGGTAACGGCCTCTTTTGCGATGCTGGGCGATATTCAGCTGGCAGAGCCAGGGGCCATTATCGGCTTTGCTGGCAGACGGGTAATCGAAGAGACAGTGCGCGAAAAACTGCCTGATAATTTCCAGACCGCAGAATATCTGCAAGATCATGGTATGGTGGATATGGTGGTTGCGCGTTCCGAGCAAAAGCAGAAGATTGATTCTATTCTATCCATGCTGATGGAATCGCGGGCCGCCTAGGCGATAGCCCGGCCCTTTTTATCGACCAAAGCGGTTTTGCCGATGGATAGTTCCAGCTCTGAATTGCAGGCCGCCCTTGATAGGCTGACAAAACTGCACCCGAAATTAATCGATTTAGGGCTGGAGCGTACAATTGAATTAAGCAAGAAATGCGGCAGTCCGCATTTGCAATTGCCGCCGGTTATTCATATTGCCGGCACGAATGGCAAGGGCTCGGTCAGTGCCTTTTTAGCCAGCCTGTATCAGGCAGCCGGATTACGCGCCCATATCTATACCTCGCCCCATCTCTGTCGCTTTAATGAGCGTATTCGCATTGCTGGCAAGCTGATTTCTGATGCCGAACTGGTTTCGGTTTTATCCGAGATTGAAGCGGTGAATAATGGCGCGCCCATCACCTTTTTTGAAAGCACGACAATTGCAGCTTTTCTGGCTTTTTCACGCCATCCAGCCGATATTTTAATTCTGGAGACAGGATTGGGGGGCAAGTATGATTCAACCAATATCATCCCCGATACCGCCCTGTCTGTCATCACGCCTATTGCCCGCGATCATGAACATTTTCTGGGCGCGGATATCACCGGAATTGCCACACAAAAAGCCGGCATTATGCGGAAAAATAAACCTGCCATTTGGGCACGCCAAAGCAGGCAAGCCCGGCAAGGGCTGATAGAAACAGCCACAGAATTGGGTACCGAGATAATAGAAGAAGGCGTTGATTTTCATGCCAGCCCGTCGGAAAACGGCCAGATGGAATTTATCTGGCGACAGGAAAAGCATATCCTGCCTGCCCCGGCATTAATCGGGCGACATCAATATCAAAATGCCGGACTGGCCCTGGCCGCGATGAAGATGGTAAGCCCTTTTTCTTTTACCCCCGCCGCGTGCAAGGGGCTGGCCGCCGCAAAATGGCCTGGCCGTATCCAGAAATTATCCGGCGGCAGTCTGGCCGATATTTTACTATCCGGGCGCGCCCTCTGGCTGGATGGGGCGCATAATGCGCATGGGGCGGCCGCCCTTATTCACACATTGCAATCCCTGCATAACGGCAAATGGATGGTGATTTTTGGCGCGCTAAATACACGCCCCGCCGAAGATTTTCTAGCACAAATCAAACCGATTGCCGCCCATATTCATTGCCTGACCATTACCGATCAGCCCGCAGCGATAACCGCTCAAACGCTGGCCAATATTGCTGCCAGCCTGGATATTCCGGCAAAGGCTGCCAGCACTGCCCGCGCGGCGCTGGCAGATATCGATGCCCGGACAGACAAGGCGATGCCGGTAATTATCTGCGGCTCGTTGTATCTGGCGGGTCAGATATTGGCGGAAAATAAAACGCTGCCAGACTAGATAGATATCTGGCAGCGTCTATTCATTAAAAAAAACAGGGGCGGCTTAAACGCTATCGCTGATCCATTGTTCCAGCGCAGATTTTGGCATTGCCCCGATTTTTTCGGCGACAACCTGCCCGCCCTTAAAGATCAGCAAGGTCGGGATACCGCGCACATTATAGGATTGCGGGGTAGCCGGATTTTCATCAATATTCAGCTTGGCAATGGTGATATCGCCATTCATCGCATCGGCAATTTCTTCCAGAGCCGGGCCAATCGCCTTGCAAGGGCCGCACCATTCTGCCCAGAAATCTACCAAAACCGGCTTTTCTGCCTGTAACACATCTGTTTCAAAATTGGCATCTGTTGTGGTAACTGTTGGCATATCCCTGCCCTCCCTTGAAAAATCATAGACACCGCATGATGATGGGTATCTCTATAGGTTTAAGATAGGCATTCCCCGGAGCCAGATCAAGATACAGAGATGAATTAGCGCTCTTTGCAGGTGAAATACGGGCGGGGGTTTAATTCGCCTGGCGATGGTCTTTTGCCAAATTTTCCAGCATCTGATTACGGGCAGATTTCGGCACGTCGGCCGCTTTTATAATTTGCGTCCAGATCAGCAGACATTCCACCTCGCGGCCGGGATAAATCTGTTCTGCCAGGGCGCCATAAAGGGTCATCTGGCGCAGATAGGCAAGCGGTATATCTGACAGATTATCGGGCGGCATTCCGGTTTTAAAATCGGCAATAATGATTTTATCGGATGTTATCGCCATTCGGTCAATCTGCCCCTGGACAGTGACCCCGCCTACCAGCCCTGATATATTTGCTTCTGCCAGCGCATCACGGGCAAATAAAACAGCCAGCTCTGGCAGGGCCATTACCTGTTCTACCTGTTCAAAAAGGCCAGCGATTTCTGCCTCGCCAAATGCAGGCTCTGCGCCAAATCCTGCCCTGCCCAGCCCCATAATATCGGCAATGCGGATGGCAGCCGCGCTTCTTTGTGCCAGCGGTAAATCTGGCAGAATTTCAAACAGGCGATGCACAAACTGGCCCCGAAGCAGGGCATTTGTGCGCCCGGATATGGCAAAAGGTATCGTTGTATCGCGCACCCCTGTATCAGAGGGGGTAAGCGGGCGGGCAGGCACAGGCTCATCCGCAGGCAAAGTTTCATACCAGCCCGGAATTTCAGGCACCTGCAGGGCGGCGGCATCTGGCACGGCTTGCGCCTTATCTGGCTGGCCTGAGGTGAGGCGCCAACGGCCATCCGGCATTTCTTTGGCGCCTTCACATTCTTTCAATGTCGCCTGCAAGCTGGCATACCAGCTATTTTCTTCCATGCGGCTATTTTTACGGCTCCAGCCAGAAATAAACAAAGCCTGGCGGGCTCTGGTCAAAGCGACATATAATAACCTGTCTGCCTCTTCCTCACGCATGGTTTTTGCCTGATTTTTTTTCTCTGCCATATAGCTGTTTTCAGGCTTGCCGGCTGGCCAGTAAACCGCCTCACCTGCGCTGACAAGGCTATCGGATGGCATCCGGGCGGTCAGCATATCCGGCAGATAAACGATAGGGGCTTCCAGACCCTTTGCCCCGTGAATGGTCATCACCCGCACTTCATTTGCACCAGCTGTATCCATATCGCGCACCACCTCGCTATTGCCTTGCCGGAAGGCATATAGAAAATGCGAGAGGCCGGGCTGGCCGTGCTGGCCATGATCGCGTGCGCGCAACAAAAAGGCATCCAGACTTTCATCTACCGCATGGCCGAGCCGGCGATGAAAAGCTGCCCGCCCGCCTTGTGCCAATATCGTGCTGAAAAATTCAAAAACAGGTAAATTCTGGCTCAACTGGCGCCAATGAAGCAGTTTTTTAATCGCTTCGCCAAAAATATTTGCCGCCCCCTCAAAACCCATTAACTGATCAAATAGGGATTTATCTGCCCGGCTTGTGGCCAGCTCCAGCAACCCGTCTTCGCTCAGGCCGATAAGAGGCGATTTCAGCAAAACCGCCAATTGCAAATCATCTTCCGGTAGCAAACAAACATCGCCAAGTGCCAGCAAATCCAGAATTTCAATCTGGTTTTTCAAGGCCATTCTGTCTGCCCCGGCCACCGGGATACCGGCGCGTTCCAGCTCGGCACGCAGCAGGGCAAAAAAGCTGTCTCTTTTGCGCAGCAGGATCAGAATATCGCGCGGCAAAATCGCCTTGCCAAAATGGGATTGCTCTGCCCCCTCCAGCAGGGATTTAATATGCACGGCCACGCGCTTTGCCTGTTGAACCGGCCCATCATCCCCTTCGGAGATTTGCGGCAAGGCCAGATAGGGCGGCGGCGGCGGCGGCTCGGATTCAATGACCGGCCAGACCTCTACCAGCCCGGCTAATCGGGTATGATAGGTGGCGTGCGGTTTCGGACTTTCCTCGCCCAGCCCGTGATGCCCCCCCTTGCCGATTAGCCTGTTTACAAATTTCAGAACCGCACCGCTGGAGCGAAAAGACAGGGTGAAATCAATCTGGGCAAATGGCCTTTTTACCTGTGTCAGGCGATGTTTGAAACCATCCCGGCTTTGTGCAAAACTTTCAGGGCGCGCACCCTGAAAGCTGTAAATGGATTGTTTAAAATCGCCTACGGCAAATAATGTGCGCCCGGTTTGGGGCGTATTTGCTGCCCCGGCATCGCTGACATCCTCAAAAAAAGGTGTCGCCAGATATGTAATTAAATCCCATTGATCGGGGCTGGTATCCTGAGCTTCATCGACCAGCAAATGATTAATGCCGCGATCCAGCTTCCAGCGCACCCACGCCATCACCTCTTCTTGTGCCAACAGCTGTGTGGTATAGAAAATAAGATCGTCATAATCCAATACCCCCCTGGCTGTTTTTTCCTGCTGAAAGCGCCGGTAAAGTGCACTGCCAGCATCGGTTAGGGCCATAGTCAGCTCAAAACATAACCCGTTGGCAACAGCACTTTGATAGCGTTCGATTATAGCCATTATCGGGGCTTGCATCCCCTCGCAATCCGGATATTTTTCGCGTATTGCCTTATCGGTTAAAATTTTCTGGGGCTGGCCATCCTGGGTTAAAAAAGCCCGTGCCAAATGGTCTATCTCTGATGCTTTGCGCCCATCATCCAGTGCCAGCCATTCTTTTATTCTATCGGCTCTTTTTTGCTGGTTAGCCCCGCCATCTCCCAGCATATTAGCCAATTCCCCCAATGGGGCATTTGCCAGATTTTCCAATGTCTCCGCCATCAAATCCGGTAATTCTGCGGGGTTAAAAAACCCTATCTCTCCCAATAGCTGATCTTCAAAATCACTGCGGGCAGCCAGGTTATTTGCCATGAGATGAGCGTGTTTGCGATAGCCTAGAAAGCCTTTCAGGCGTTGCAGAATCTGATCATCATCACTTTGTGCGGCCAGCCGTCTAAAGGCTTTGGCTTCGCGCGTTGCCTCAGAACTATTCGCATCGCCAAGCGCGGCATAATAACATTCGCTGAGCAGCATATTGCGATCATGGTCAGAGATCAGGTCAAATTGCGGGGCAAGACCGGCTTCGATGGGAAAGCGCATCAAAACTGATTGGCAAAAAGAATGCACTGTTTCTATCAAGGGGCCATCTTCATGATCCAGAATATGAGCAAACAGGCTGCGCGCTGTATCTATTTGATCTTGCGAAGGCCGCTCTATGCCTATCTTTTCCAGAGCCGATAACAAATCGCTTTCATCACAAATAGCCCAATGAGATAATTCTCTATTCAGGCGATGGCGCATCTCGGCCGCCGCTGCCTTGGTATAGGTAAGACATAAAATGGTATCGGCCGGCGCCCCTGATAATAACAGGCGCAATACCCGCATGGTCAGAACTTGTGTTTTGCCTGTCCCGGCATTTGCCGATACAAAAACCGAGTGATCGGGGCGGGCGGCGGCGCGTTGCAGGATGGTGGCCTGTTCGGCTGCCTGAATATCTACCAATGGCTCAGTCATCCTTAACCTCCTGCGGGCGCCATTCGCGCACCCGTGCCAGATGCCGATAATCCGAAAATTTAGGCCGCGATGCCGGATCAGGTTCTGGCAAGAAGGGCGTATCGGCACAGCTGAAATAGGCTACCAGCCCGCCCAGCTGATCGATAAGCCGGGCAATATCCAGATTGTTCGGGGTCACCTCCTTTACATCGGCAATGCGCCCATAATGGCCCGATAGCTGCCAGTAGGACAGCTGCGGGGCGGGGATATTATGTTCATCAAAATCCGGCAGAGGCGCAGAAAATCCCCCTGCCCCAAGCAAGGCAGCCTCGACCAGCAGCTGGGCAGCACGTCCCTGCTCTAGCTGTTTTTTATTGGGCGTGGCGCCTGTTTTGTAATCAATAATTGCGATGGTGCCATCTGTCAGCTTATCCAGCCGGTCAGCACGGGCAGTTATCGCCACTTCCCCGGCATCCGTCATCACGGTAATTTTTGCTGTTTCTTCTGCAAAACTTCTTTCCAGTCCGGCGCGGCGCTCTTGTTCATTTTGGCAGAACCAATGGGCAATTTTTTTAAACTTTGTTTGCCAGAACAGCTGGACAGGTGGATGCACCAGATAGGGGGCAAAGCATTTCTCTGCTGCCGCGCACAGCTGTTCTGCTGCATCTTCTGGTAAAGCGCCATCTGGATAGCTTTGCAGAAAATCCCCTAAAATTTCATGGATCAAACTGCCCTTTAGCGCATTATCCGGCCGCTTATCCATCTCATCCAGAGGGCGCAGGCGCAAAATTTTTCGGGCATAAATCTGATAGGGATCTGATATCAGCAGATCAAAATCTGTGGCTGAATATTGCTTTGGCCGCAGGGATAAAGGCGGGCATGGCCGGGGCATCTCTGTGGCCTGAACCGCCAGATACTGGCAAGCAGAAATAGCGGCCATCACTTCTGCATCGGCTGTGGTGACCAGCCCCTCTTTCAAGGCAGAAGCGTGCAAGACAGCCTGCATCCTCTCCAGCCAGCGGCTGGGGGTGGTCGGCGCATCATCGGCGCGAATAGAGCGGGTGATTATCACCTCATCATGGGCAGCCAGCATGAAAAAATCATGGGCAGACAGGCCGGATCGCCAGCGCCTGTCCGGCAAGCCCAGCCCCTGTCTGATTGTATCATTTGTCCAGGGGTCAGCGTGCTGGCGCGGCGGCCAGATCCCTTCATTTACCCCGCCCAAAATGATCAGATCCGCATGTTGCATCCGCGCTTCAACCGTACCCAAAATTGCCAGACGCGGATGGCTGCGCCACACACGGCGCACCACATAGCCATCCGACAGGGCCCGAAACACGCCGGCATATTCGCTTTGTCTGACACCATTTTCATGGCCTGCCTCGCCTAGCTCTGCCAGCAGGGCAGCGGCCTGTTTGCCATCCGGGCTTTCCCATAATTTCAGCACGGCCTCATTTTCAATATCGCTCTGGGCAAGCAGCTCGGCTGCCTTTCCATGTGCATCTGCCAGCTTGCCAAGAGACAGGCCTGGATGTTCCAATAGCGCGATGAGCGGGGCAAGCGCGCCCAGAATATTCTGCTCATAAAAGGCCAGAAGCTCGGCACTGTTTTTTTGCGCCCGCAAACGCGCCGATATCCCCTTAACAGAGCTATCTGCCAGATAGCCGCGCAAGGCCTCACTCTCTAATCGTCGAACCAGCTTTTGATATTTGGCGTACGGCAACCCTGCACTGGCAAGCGGATGTTTGAGCAATGCCAGCAAATCCAGAGCCTTGCCAGCACTGGCAAACCATTCTGCAATAAGGGTTAAAAAGCTGCCAACATAGCTGTCTTTAAGGGGCGTTCCGGCACTATCCTCAATATCCAGATCCCATTTCAGCAAGGCTGCCCTTACCTGGCGTGCCAGCTTTCTGTCCGGGGTGACCAGCATCGCTGTCTTTGTTTTATCTTCCAGTGTCTTGCGCATCACCGCAGCAATAATATCGGCTTCCTGCTGCATATCCTTTGCGGCAATGACAGACAGGCCGGAAATGGCCGATTTATCCATTTCAGGAAAATCTTCGCGGATACGCCGCCATTCCCGGGTCAGGGGGGCAGGTTTGAAAACCTGTCTTAGAAATTCAGTGCGGTTCAGGTTGGGCGGGGCGAAATCAGATATGCGGATAGCGGTATGATCTGGCCAGCTTTTCACCGCTTCCGGCGCGATATCCAGATGCTTCAGGGTTTTCAGCAATTGATGAAAGGGATGGCCTGTATCTGTGCTTATCGCCTCATATTCAGAAGGGGAATAATGGCGATTATCCAGCCCCGGAAATACCACTATTCCGCAAGGCAATTCTGCCAGAGCTGCCATCATTTGCTGGGTTTTTGGCAAAGAGCCTGTCGAGCCTGCCAGAATAACCGGATGGTCAGGCGGGGTGGTTTTCCAGCTTTCTATTTGCTGGTCTGCCAGCATCATTTTCCGAATAACCGGGTCTAGCAGGGCGCGCTTTTTTAAAATCTGCGGCCATTGTTCGATGATGATATTTAAAAAGGTCAGAATATCCTGCCAATGGCGGGCTAAATCTTCCGGCATCTGTTCGGCCAGTTTTTCCGGCATAGCGCCTGCCTGATAAATCTGATCCAGAAGCTGGCCAAGAGATTGTGCAAGGCGAACAGCTTGCGCGGTGGAAATCGCCTGGCCTGCCAGCGGCAGCTTTTCTATCAGGCGGGTCAGGATCAATTGTTTTTCCACCGGCGATATAGATGGTGGCAGCGTTAAATCCCTATCATCACCGCGCCCAAGGGAGAGAAAAAGCATATCGCTTGCATCTTCTTCAACATCCCCGATAGGGGTCATTTTTGGCAGCAATAGCGGCGCGCCATCACTCGCATCGATAAAGGCCGCTTGCAAGGCGTGTACCGCCCGCCTGGAGGGCAGTAAAATCTGAACAGAGGACAGGCTATCTGCCCGCCCGAAAATATTCAAAACCCCCCTTGCCAGATAGCTGGCAAAGGCCCTACCGGCAGGGATGGTATAATATCCGCTCTGCAGCTTGGCAAATGAGGGGTCAGATGGCGTAAGAGAGCTGTGCATAGCCGATAGTATAAACCCTTCACAAGGTGGCAGCCACCCCCCTTATTTCTTCGCCCCACCGCTTTTTTGTCTGTTTTTATAAAGGGGCGTTTTTTTCTGCCAGCTCTGCCAGTTCTGCCAGCGCGGCGGCCAGCTTTGTATCGCCGAGGCCGGGCATTTGGCCGCCATCTGCCAGAGACAGGATACGGCTATCACCATCTGTGCCAAAATCGATATAAAGATGCATGGCGCCTTCGGGCAGCAGATCGGCTATCCGCTCTGGCCATTCTATCAGGCAGCACGCCTCGTAAAAGGCTTCTTCAATACCAAGTGCCAGCACCTCGCTGGCGGCTTCCAAACGATAGAGATCAAGATGCCAGACCTCAAAACCCTGTTGTGCCAGATAGGGCTGAACAAGGGTAAAGGTCGGGCTGGGTATATCGTCCACCTCGCGGCACATGGCAGAGATTATAGCGCGGGCAAGGGTGGATTTTCCTGCCCCAAGCGGGCCATGCAGGCACAAAATATCGCCCGCATCCAGCCTGTCTGCCAGCAAGCCACCAAGCTGTTCTATCCTGCTTTGCGTGCACATAAGCTGTGGCGTCATCATGGCCATAAATGGCGCTCCCCTGCCGCCGGCTTGGCGCTGGTATTAATAGCGATATTGCTCGGATTTAAACGGGCCTTGCTGGCCAACACCAATATATTCTGCCTGATCATCGCGCAATTTTGTCAGGGTCGCGCCGACTTTTTCCAGATGCAGGGCAGCCACTTTTTCATCCAGATGGCGCGGCAGGGTATAGACTTTATTGTCATAATCAGCACTGCGCATCCATAATTCCATCTGTGCCAGCACCTGATTGGTAAAAGACGCAGACATCACAAAAGAGGGGTGGCCTGTTGCACATCCCAGATTGACCAGCCGGCCCTTGGCCAACAGGATAATCCGCTTGCCATCGGGGAATTCAATCTCATCGACCTGCGGCTTTACTTCTGTCCAGTTCATATTGCTAAGGGCGGCTACCTGAATTTCATTATCGAAATGGCCAATATTACACACAATGGCACGCTCTTTCATATCGCGCATATGATCAAGGGTGATAACATCCTTATTGCCAGTGGCGGTCACAAAGATATCGGCCTTTGATGCCGCCTCATCCATAGTGACAACCTCATAGCCTTCCATGGCGGCCTGCAAGGCACAAATCGGATCAATTTCAGTTACCATCACCCGCGCTCCGCCCTGGCGAAGCGATGCGGCCGAACCTTTGCCCACATCGCCATAACCGCAAACCACCGCAACCTTGCCAGCCAGCATCACATCGGTCGCGCGGCGAATACCATCGACCAGCGATTCCCGGCAGCCATACAGATTATCAAATTTTGACTTGGTAACAGAATCATTCACATTGATAGCCGGGAAAGGTAATTGGCCTTTTTCTGCCATTTGATACAAGCGCAGCACGCCGGTTGTGGTTTCTTCTGATACACCAATAATGGCATCCTTCTGGCGGGTAAACCAGCCCGGGCTGGCCGCCAGACGCTTGTGCAACTGGGCTTTTAGAAACTCCTCTTCTTCGGTCGCCGGATGTTCCAGTACATTCTCGCCTGCTTCCATGCGCGCGCCCAAAAGGATATACATGGTCGCATCCCCGCCATCATCCAGAATAAGATTGGCAGGCGCCCCGTCTGACCAGTCAAAAATACGGTCAACATATTCCCAGTAATCTGCCAATGTCTCGCCCTTTACCGCAAAGACAGGAATACCGCTGGCGGCGATGGCGGCCGCTGCCTGATCCTGGGTAGAATAAATATTACAGGATGACCAGCGAATATCCGCGCCCAGATCTGCCAGCGTTTCGATCAATACAGCTGTCTGGATGGTCATATGCAAACAGCCAGCAATACGCGCCCCTTTGAGTGGCGATTTACCTGCATTTTCCTCGCGCAAAGCCATCAGACCCGGCATTTCATTTTCGGCAATCGCAATTTCCTTGCGCCCCCAATCAGCCAGGCTGATATCGGCAATTACATAATCATTGGACATAAAACACTCCTATTGGCGCGAGGCGAATTGACCTTGCTTGTTTTTGCTGCCCCTTGCATAGCAAATAGGCGGCCTTTATGCAAAACACTTATAGATCACGGTGATGAATATGGGCATTTATCTGGTTGTTTTCTGCCCAATCGGCAAACCATTTGGCACTGGCAACAGAGCGGTGCCGCCCGCCTGTACAGCCAAAAGCAAGGGTTAATTGGCCGCGCCCATCTGCCCGCAAACGCGGCAAGCTGGCCAGAAAAAGCTGGCATACCCCTTCCATGAAAGGCTGAAACGCGGCGTCCGAGCGTACAAAATCTGTAATTTCACTATCCAGACCGGTAAGGGCGCGCAATTCCTGTTGCCAGTGGGGGTTATCCAGAAACCGCATATCAAAAATAAAATCCGCAACCGAGGGCAGACCGCGCCGATAGGAAAAGCTGAGAATATTCACCTCTGCCTCGCCCTGGTGCGCCAGACCCAGATGGCCCAATAACAGGCTGCGAAATTCGGTTGGCGTGGTATCTGTGCTGTCAATATACAGATCCGCCAAATGGCTGAGGCCGGCCACTGATTGCCTGTCCTGTTCAATAGCCGCTTCCAGATTTTTTGCCGCTGTTAATAAAGGATGGCGGCGGCGCGTTGCCTGATAGCGGCGCAGGATTTCTGCTGGCTGTGCGGTAATGAGCACCAGCTGGCATCTGTCAGAAAGGCGGCTACGCAAATTATTTACCAGCCTTTCAATGGCTTTGGCATCAAAGCCGGAGGTGCGCAAATCAACCCCTACTGCCAGCTGTTTTTTTTCTGTTTCCACAGACAGGGCAACCAGCTGGTCGGTGAGTGCCAGCGGCAGATTATCTATCGCACTAAAGCCGGTATCTTCCAGACAATCAAGGGCGGTGGAATGACCCGAACCGGACTGGCCAATAACAATCACCAGCCGGCCAGCATCTATCCCCTTATCCTCATCAAAGCTATCATCCATACTGGCTAGAATAGCAACTTCATGGCTTATCGGCTAGTGGAAGTGTCAGGGTGAAGATAGCCCCGCCATTTTTATCATTCTCTGCTACAAGCTGGCCGCCATGGGCGATAGCAATTTGCCGGGCGATAGATAGACCCAGCCCGGAATGATGGCCAAACCCCTCGGATGCGGGGCGTTCGGTATAAAATCTGTCAAAAATACGCTCTTCTTTACCTGCGGGCAGGCCTGGCCCTTTATCGGCAAGGCTGATCTGTACCTGTGCGCGCACCCTTTTAACGCTCAGGGTAATGGGCATATCGCTGTTATGGAACGTCATCGCATTAGCCAGAAGATTATCGAGTATCTGGATGATGCGGGTAGTATACATCCCCACCATTAACGGCTTTTTATACGGGGTATAGGCCAGTTTATCCGCGCCATAGCGTTGACGCGATAGCTCTGCCCAGCTGGCCAGCAATGCGGTGATATCTTCTGGCTCGGGTGTCTGGCCGGTTAATTCTGCATCCACACGGCTGGCTTGCGAGATATCGGTTATCAGCCTGTCCAGCCTGTTTACATCGGCCAGAATAACATCCATTAATTTGCGTTGCTGACCCGGATTATCAATGCGCGAGACAGTTTCCACCGCCGAGCGCAGAGAGGTAAGCGGATTTTTAATTTCATGCGCGACATCGGCCGCAAATCTGGCAGTGGCCTGTATTCGGCGTTGCAATTCTGCCGTCATTTCGCTCAAGGCCTTGGATAATTGGCCGATCTCATCCTTGCGCTCTGGCAGGCCGCGCAACGGGGTCTGTATATCGCCTGTTTGCCGCAACCTGTCTGCCGAGGCTGCCAGAAAGACAATCGGACGGGTAATGGAACGTGCCAGATATAGACCCAGCAAAATCGTCACGGTTAAAATACCTAAAAACAGCTGAACAAAGGCCCATTGCACATTGGCAATTTCGCGTTCAATATTCCCGCCTGTACTGGTCATCAGCAATGCACCGCGCACCACCCGTAAATTCTGAACTGGCAGGGCAACCGATAAAACCAGCTGGCCTTCGCGGTTGCGCCACATATTACGAACCGTCTCTCCTGATAGGGCAGCGCGCACATCATACAGCCCATCTGCATGGCGCAATCCGCGTAAATTCATTACCGGCACAGGTTCGCGGTTGGAAATCAGATCCGCCAAATCATTTAAAGCCCCGACAATTTTTACCCGAAAACGGCCTTGCAAATCCACCTGTTCGCGTCGGCGAATACGGGTCATGGCAAACCCCTCGCCGCGCCGGAAAGTATCTGCCATCAATTGCCCTTGCGGCTGGAAAACGCGCGCGCGAAGTTGCGATCCATAGCCCACAAGCGGCAAGAGATGGCGCATGGTTTGCGGCGAGAGTTCGCGTGTCACGGTCAGCTTGCCGGATCTGTCTGCTTCTGCCAGTGCCAGCGATCGTGCCAGGGTCATCCCCTGACGTTCCAGCGCATCAAATTCTGCACGCACCAGAACCGAGCGATATTGATCGATTGAAAACAGGCCAATAAAAAATAATGCCAGCGGCAATAGCATAATTGCCAGAATACGCGCCGATAACGGGCTGATAAAAGATGGCCAGAAGCGCTGTGTTGACCCCACTTTCCAGCCCTCCTTTTCCTTTATATGCTAAAATTTTTGACCAGAATAAAACAGATGCATTATGGCTTTTATCGGCTCAGGCATCGCCTTTATATTTATAGCCTATCCCGTATAAGGTCTCAATTCTGTCAAAACTTTTATCATGGGCTCTGAATTTGCGCCGGATACGTTTGATATGGCTGTCAATGGTGCGGTCTTCCAAAAAGACAGAATCGCCATAGGCCGCATCCATCAGCTGATCGCGGCTTTTCACATGGCCGGGGCGCAGTGCGAGGGCTTGCAGCAGCAAAAATTCGGTCACGGTCAGCTTTACCTCAACCCCTTTCCAGCTGCATAAATGTCGATCCGAATCCAATAACAAATCCCCATGCGATATCATATCCTCTTTCGAGCCCGAAGAGGCCTCGCTGCCGGAACGGCGCAAAACGGCCTTTATTCTGGCCAAAAGCAGGCGTTGTGAAAACGGCTTGGTGATATAATCATCCGCCCCCATGCCCAGCCCCAGCGCTTCATCCAGCTCATCATCCTTACTGGTCAGAAAAATTACCGGCAGGCTGGATTTCTGGCGCAGCTTGCCCAGCAATTCCGTGCCATCCATACGCGGCATTTTAATATCCAGAATTGCCAGCTCAGGGGGGCGCTGAACTAGCCCGATAAGGGCTTGCTCGCTGTCAAAATAGGTATCGACCTGATATCCCTCTGCTTCCAGAGCCAGCGATACAGACGCCAGAATATTTTGATCATCATCCACCAACGCTATTTTTATGGCCATCGCCTAGCCCTCCGTATTCATAAAGGGTATCTGCCCTATCTTGCTTTTGCCTGCTCGCGTAAAAAACATTTTGCTAATATGATGAAATTACACGGTCAAAACACGGCCTGATTACGGCAGAAATAGGGCAAATGAGCCAGGCCAAATACAAGGCCCGGCATCCCCCCCCTCCTCTTTATTTAATGCGCCTCTGCCCAGCTATCTGCTATCCCTGCTTCGGCCACAAGCGGTACTTTCAAGGACAGGACGGGTGCGGCGGCTTCTTCCATAATTCGGGTGATGGCGGCTACGGCCTGCTGTGTTTGTTCTTCCGGTACTTCAAAGATAAGTTCATCATGGACTTGCAATAACATATCGGCATCAATATTTTCGGTGCGCAATGCCGCTGGCAGGCGGATCATTGCCCGTTTGATAATATCGGCTGCACTGCCCTGAATAGGGGCATTAATGGCCTGTCTTTCGGCAAAGGCGCGAACCGCCTGATTTTTATCCTCAATTTGCGGAATATGAATACGCCGGCCAAACAGGGTTTCGACATAATGGTTTACTTTGGCAAATTGCTTGGCCTCATCCATATAGGCGCGGATACCGGGAAACCGCTCAAAATAGGCTTTGATATAATCACGTGCCTCGCCTTGCGGAATAGAAAGCTGGCGTGCCAGACCAAAGCCGGAAATGCCATAAATAATGCCAAAATTAATGGCTTTGGCCCGACGTCTGGTTTCGGCGTCCATCTGCTCTAGCGGTACATTGAAAACCTCTGCTGCGGTTTGGGCGTGAATATCCACCCCTTTATGAAAGGCAGCTATCATGCTGGTTTCGCCTGCCACATGGGCAACCAGCCGCAATTCGATCTGGCTGTAATCGGCAGAAATTAATTTATATCCCTTGCGCGCCACAAAGGCGGTACGGATTTGCCGGCCTTCTGAGGTGCGAATAGGAATATTCTGTAAATTCGGATCAGACGAAGACAGCCGGCCTGTCGATGCCCCGACCATGGAATAGGAGGTATGTACGCGCCCGCTATCAGAATTAATCGATTTCATCAGCGCATCTGTATAGGTTGATTTCAGCTTGGCCAACTGGCGATAATCCAGAACCGACTGGGCGATTGCCACGCCATTGGCGGCCAAATCTTCCAGCACATCTGCCCCGGTTGACCAGGCACCTGTCTTTGATTTTTTACCCCCTTCCAGCCCCATCTGATCAAACAATATCTCGCCCAATTGTTTGGGAGAGGCAATATTAAAGCTGCTGCCTGCCTGGTCATGGATAATCGCTTCCAGCTCGACAATACGGGTGGCAAAATCATTTGATAGCCGCCGCAAGATATTGTCATCGACCACAATACCGGTTTTTTCCATCTCGGCCAGAATAGGAATAAGCGGGCGTTCCAGGCGTTCATAAACGCTGCTGACCCCTTCACGGGCCAGGCGCGGGCGATACATCATCCAGAGCCGCAAACAGATATCGGCATCTTCGCTGGCATAGGCACAGGCCGCTTCTGGCGGCACTTCTGCAAAAGAGATTTGCTTTGCCCCCTTGCCACACAAATCTTCATATTTAATGGTCTGGACTTGCAACAGGTTCAGCGCCAGATGATCCAGCCCGTGCCGTTCTGTCCGCCCGGCATCCAGCACATAAGACAGGCACATTGTATCGTCCACCGGATAAACGGACAGCCCGCCATTGCGCGGCTGGCTTAGCACATGCATATCATATTTCAGATTATGACCGATTTTCAGAACCGCTTCATCGGCCAATAACCCCCTTAACGCCTCGATAGCGGTATCGTATGCGATTTGTTTTATTTCTGATACGGGCTCAGGCGCGGAAAAATCTAGCCCCTGCTGGGGTGTATCTTTGCCAGCCTGTCCGGCCGCAACATGGCGCAAGGGGATATAACAGCCCTTGCCAGGTGATGTAGCCATCGCCACCCCTACCAGCTCGGCACGCGCCGCATCCAGCGAAGTGGTTTCAGTATCAATAGCCACAAAGCCCTGGTCTCTGGCTGTTGCTATCCAGCGCTCCAGCGCCCCCATATCGGTGACCAGCTGATAATCTGCTTCCTCGACCACAGGCGGCAGAATACCATCTGGCTGGCCATTTGCCGCATCGCGATTTTGCCCGGCTGTCCCGGGTTTGCTCAGGCTGGCCGCTGCCGGACTGGCTGGCGGTATTGTCCCGCCAAGTGCCGCGATAAGCGATTTAAAGCCCTGCTCGGCCAGAAAGCCCATCAGCTTTTCTTCTTCGGCTTGCGGGGTTGCCAGCGCATCGATTGCCAGCGCATCGATTGCCAGCGGCACATCCACATCATCTTTCAGATAAACAAGCTGGCGCGATAGGCGTGCCTGTTCGGCAAACTGGATCAGATTTTCGCGCCTTTTTGGCTGTTTGATGGTTTCTGCTGCGGCCAGCAGGCTGTCCAGATCGCCAAATTGATTAATCAGCTCGGCGGCGGTTTTAATACCAATGCCCGGTACGCCTGGCACATTATCGGTTGAATCGCCTGCCAGGGCTTGTACATCCACCACCTTATCCGGGGTGACACCGAATTTTTCGATCACCTCATCTGTGCCAATCGGGCGGTTTTTCATTGGATCCAGCATAGTGATATTGCCGCGCACCAGCTGCATTAAATCCTTATCAGAAGAGACAATCAGACAGGACATCCCGGCCTGTTCAGCTTGTCTGGCATAGCTGGCTATCAGGTCATCTGCCTCAAATCCTTCCATTTCCAGTACCGGCAGGCCGATAGCTTCGGCCGCCTGTCTTACCAGGGAAAATTGCGGAACCAGCTCTTCGGGCGGCTCGGAACGGTTGGCCTTGTAGTCGGGATAAATGTCATTTCTAAACGTGACCCGGCCAGCATCAAAAATCACAATAATATGGCTGGGGTTTAAATCTGCTTTCAGTTTCAGCAGCATCTTGGTAAAGCCGAACACCGCATTGATGGGCGTACCGTCCGGGCGGTTCATCATCGGCAATCCGTGAAAGGCGCGGAAAATATATCCAGAGCCATCGACAAGGACAAGCTGATCAGAGGCGGCATTCGAGGTCATAAAGCATTATCCCAGGGGCTGTGCGATTATCCATCCAGCCTTTTTCGCATTTAATTTAAGAAGGGCAGGATACCGACAGGCCAGCGCCCGTTTATGCGGCATCCCCGACAAACAGGCGCGAGCAATAGGGGCACACCACTTTTGCCGGCCCACCCTCTTCGGTCTTTTGCAATGTCAGCCAGATTTGCGGATGACCCAATGCCCCGCCGCCGCCATCACATGATATACGCGCCGTAGAGGCGGCCACCGAAACATGGTCGCTGATATCTATGGTAGAGCCGGTGCTAGCAGGTGCGTGTGACATCATAAAAAAATCCCGTTTTATAATCAACTGAACAACAGGGCAAACCCTGACCCAGAATAGACCAACATTGCCAAACAGACAACCATTTCAAAAGCGGCCTATTTTGCCTTATCCCATTGCCCTTATCCTGATTTTTTGCTTATATCATAGACCGTTTGGCCAGACAGGCTTTTGGCCAGCTTTTTTCACCTTCCCCGACAGGCAGTTTTTTCGCCATGAATGCCAGCTTTCTTCCCCCCTTTAGCGATATTGCACGCCCGGAGCTGGCCATCACCGCCTATGGGCTGGAAAAAACCTATCGCGGCCAGCCGGCAACCGCGCCGAAACAGGCGCTGAAATCAGTTGATATCGAAGTGCCCAGGGGGTGTATTTTCGGGCTATTGGGGCCAAACGGGGCTGGCAAATCCACCTTTATTAATATTCTGGCCGGGACAGTGATTAAAACAGCCGGACAGGTTTCTGTCTGGGGCAGCGATTTGGACACCCATCCGCGCCAATTGCGGGCCAATATCGGTATTGTGCCGCAAGAGCTGAATATCGATGTGTATTTTACGCCGCGCGAATTGCTGGAATTTACCGCTGGTATGTATGGCGTACCACGGGCAGAGCGGCGCACCGATGCCTTGCTGGAACTGATGGGGCTAAGTGATAAGGCAGGCGCCTATGCCCGCACCCTGTCCGGGGGGATGCGCCGGCGCTTGCTGGTCGCCAAGGCGATGGTGCATCAGCCGCCTGTTCTGGTACTGGACGAGCCGACCGCCGGGGTGGATGTGGAATTGCGCCAGCGTTTATGGGATACGGTACAAGAGCTAAATGATAATGGCGTGACGATTGTTTTGACGACCCATTATCTGGAAGAGGCAGAGCGGCTATGTGACCATATCGCTATCCTGAATAAGGGCGAGATCATCACCTCTCAGCCCAAACACCAATTATTAAAATCTGCAGCACAAAAGGATTTAATCCTCAGTCTGCCAGAAGGCCTGCCGAAAAAATTATCCAAGAATTTGCCAAAAACGCTGCCAGCGGAAATCGCCGCCCTGAACCCGGTGATAGAAGATGGCCAGATGCGTATCCGCTTTAACCCCAACCATACCCATGCAGGCGCGATACTTGCCCGGCTGAGCGCTGCCGGCATTACAGTCGGCGATGTCAGCACAGATGAGCCGGATTTGGAAGATATCTTTCTGACCCTGACGCGCGCAGCCAGCCAAAAGCCCTGAGGCGGGATAAAAAGAGGCCCAAAAAATAGAGACCGAAAGGGGGGCTGGCCTGGATGGTGGCTGGCCTTGGTGATTTATGGAACGCGCCTTTGTGGTATATCGGGGCTGGCCTTTGCCGTATATCGGGGCTGGCCTTTGCCGTATATCGGGGCTGGCCTTTGCCGTATATCGGGAATGGCCTTTGCCGTATATCGGGAATGTATAGTCCTATTGGATTAAGGGGGGGCGCGCGCCTTGATGCGTGATGGGGTCAGCCTTTATGGTTTGCGGGGG
>Ga0209654_1000981_pt1 | contig 24797 bp, 28 predicted proteins | sample SaaInl1SG_22_DNA_FD_184646 | JGI IMG/M metagenome (GOLD analysis project Ga0209654, IMG submission 184646) | Marine microbial communities from expanding oxygen minimum zones in the Saanich Inlet - ESP_161SG_22_DNA (SPAdes) (version 2) | ecosystem: Environmental > Aquatic > Marine > Intertidal... | reverse complement strand
GGTCTCTTGGATTAGAACAATCCCCACTAAAAATCACCATATCAATATCAGTTGGAACTTCCAACAATCTATGATAAGTGTGTGTATCACTTATATGCCAAATTTTCATTTCTCTTTTGTTTTAAATTGCAATTACAATCTCCCACTTTAACCAACCTATAATGAATTCTAAATATCCATTGAGGTATCTATCATGGGTCACCTTTATGTAAGGTGTTATGTAAATTTGACTTAAGATATCGAATATTCTTATTTTCATTTGATATTAAATTGTGGACCTTGAAGGACTCGAACCTTCGACCTACGCATTATGAGTGCGGTGCTCTAACCAACTGAGCTAAAAGTCCATTTGTGAACCCGGTAGGATTCGAACCTACGACCGTCTCCTTAGAAGGGAGATGCTCTATCCAGCTGAGCTACGAGTCCATAAAAAAGAGAGATTTCGGGTCTTTCAGGGTTTCTGATAGATGATTTGTTTACGCTCTGACTACTCCAAACCCTTTTTCGTCATTTTAACACCATCATCTATTACAGCTTCACTACCTCTCTTTAGTACCGAAGGACGGGCTCGAACCGCCACGGACATTACTGTCCAAGGGATTTTAAGTCCCTCGTGTCTACCAATTCCACCACTTCGGCATGATACAAATATAAGAACGAATATTAATAAAATCAACCCCCTACCCCATATAAAACAAAAAAACCCCACATTTCTGTGGGGTTTAACTATCATTCTTTAACTTTATTTATGACTAATTAGTCAATAGTTGTTTAGATGTTTTTACGGGTTCACACCCATCCTTATCGATCTTAGTTAACCTATTCTCGAACTTATCAAACCTACTGTCAATATGACGATAGAGATTTTCTATTTGACTACTGAGGTCTTTCACCTCATCATCCACCCTAAGGTGAAATTCTCTTCGATTATTATCTAAATCTAATTGTGTTCCATTTATTGCTTCCTCGAAACCATTGGAACGTTGTTTAACCTTAAATATACCCACTATAGCATACCCTAAACCGAGCACACCAATTGATGTAAACATACCTAAAACGAATTCTAAATTTTCCATAATTTATAGTTTTAATTTAATTTTATGTCAAAGAACGATAGTACATTATAAATAATACGAAATTTTTTTCATTTAATCAAATGTAAATAACAAAGTATTTATAGTAAGGTCAAGTAATTGATCGATAAAAAAGTAAAAAATTAAAGTTATGGCATTTAAAGATTTATTTAAAGATGAAAACGATATCAACGAAAAATCGGTTGTGGGTTTTCTGTCATTCGCAATAATGGTTTTATTTGCGGTTGCAGATCTTTTAACGGGGTATTTTGGTAAAGACCTTGTAATAAACGAGTTTATCTACAATTCATTTGTAGTTATAACACTAGGTTCTTTCGGTATTGCTGAAGTTGGTAAAATATTTGGTAAGAAGGGACAAGAATAAAAAAAATATCATGGTATTAAAAATTGGATCAAGAGGTAATGAAGTTAAAGAATTACAAGAGTTTCTTGGGATTGGTGCGGACGGCATTTTCGGTAAAGGAACTGCGTCGTCAGTTAAAGACTACCAAAAAATCAACGGTCTTACTGTTGATGGTATTGTCGGTCCTTCCACTTGGGACTCTATGGGTTTGGCTACTACTGACAACTCAGAACAAACGTACACGACAGAAAACGGTTTAATCGTAAATAAACACTTTTTACCGGTAGGTGAATACAAACAGGGACCAACTAATAAGGAGTATGTTTTTGTACATCACACCGCAGGTTGGCACAATCCTTATAAATGTATTGACTCGTGGGGAAGAGACAGTAGAGGTGCGGTTGCGACCGAGTTCGTATTAGGTGGTCAATCGGTTAAAGGAAATGACACTAAATATGATGGTGAGATGGTACAAGCGTTCCCTGAAGGGTCGTATGGTTGGCACTTAGGTAAAAATGGATCTCAACATATGCACACTCACTCGGTTGCTATTGAGGTGTGTAATTTTGGTTACATAAAGGATGGTAAGACATACGCGGGAACAAGGGTTGCGGACAATCAAATAGTAACACTCTCACAACCATTCAGAGGGTACAAAGATTGGCATAGATATTCTGATAAACAAATTGAATCACTACACAAGTGGATTCTTTGGATATCTGAGAGAGATGGTATAGATGTACGTAAAGGTTTACCTGATCTTATTCGTAAGATAGGTGTATCGGCATTTGAATTTCAAGAGGATGCTTATTATGGAAGAGTCAAAGGACTATGGACACATACTAACACACGTAAAGATAAATCCGATATGTTTCCACAACAGGAACTTATTGATATGTTATTAAGTCTATAAAAAAATAAAACCCCAACAAGGTTTGCTGGGGTTTTAGGTCTATACTGGTTTCAACACCAATAATTTAACGAGAAAAAACGAAAAGGTATTCGACAAAGAGTACCTTTGATGTATAAATATATATATTTTTTAAAAAAGTCAAGTTTTTAGTTAAATCAGGGGAATATTTTTTGATAATTCCATATTTCCATCTTTAATTTTTAAAGTAAAATCATAATTCTCCATAATCTCACCTTCTAAAATCTTATCACTTATAAAATCCTCACATAGGTTTTGTATGATTCGTTTTATTGGTCTCGCACCATACTCTTCTTCAGAATTTCTATTTAAAACTTCTTGACTTACACTACGATCAAATTTTATTTTGTAATCACTCTCCATAAGTCTTTTTGATAATTTATTTAACTCGATAGTGATAATTTTTTTAAGTGACTTATCTTGTAGTTTATTGAATACAATAATATCATCGATTCTGTTTAAGAATTCAGGACTAAATTTTTGTTTCAATGATTTTTTAATGATTGAGTCTTTTACTTTATCCCTATCACCGTCAGATGTAAAACCTACACCCCCACCAAAATCGGCAACTCTCTTAGCACCAACATTCGACGTCATTATTATCAAGGTATTAGTGAAATTTACTTTTCTACCAAATGAATCTGTTAACCTACCTTCATCCAATATTTGAAGTAGAATATTGAAGACATCTTTATGTGCCTTCTCTATTTCGTCAAATAACACAACTGAGAATGGATTATTCTTAATTTTCTCGGTCAACTGACCACCTTCCTCAAATCCGACATAACCCGGAGGAGACCCAATTAGTTTGGAAACATTGTGTTTTTCCATGAATTCACTCATATCTACCCTTATAATCTTATCAGGATCCCCAAATAAGGTATTGGCTAATGTTTTTGCTAAGTGTGTTTTACCCACACCAGTAGATCCTAAGAACATGAAAGAACCAATAGGTTTATTATGACCCTTAACACCGACCCTGTTTCTCCTTATGGATTTTGATATGATCTCAACGGCATCGTCTTGTCCAATAACATTTTTAGATATTGTTTTCTCTAAAGATAGTAGTGATTTGGTTTCCTTGGTGTCTAATTTATTAATTGGTACACCTGTGATGTCGGTAATAATATTATAAACATCGTCCACGGAAATAGGTTTCTTATTTAGTTGTTGTTCTTTATTCCATTTTTTCTTTTCATTATCTAATTTATTGAGAATCTTTCTTTCTTGATCTCTAAGGTTTGCTGCCTTTTCATAATCTTGATTCTTTACAACTTCTAATTTTTTAATTCTAATCGATTCACAACTTTTTTTCAGTTTCTCTATCGATTCTGGTATCTTGATATTTATTTTTTTCTGTGACCCCAATTCATCCAAAACATCGATAGCCTTATCAGGAAATTGTTTATCCGTAATAAATCGTTTACATAACTTCACAATGGTTTCAATTACGTCTTTTTGATAATCGACTCTATGGTAGTCCTCATAAGAATCTTTTAAATTCTTTAAAATATCGATAGTTTCTACCGTTGTCGGTTCTTCTAAGATAATCTTTTGGAATCTTCTTACAAGAGCTCCGTCCTTCTCGATATTCTTCTTGTACTCATCGAAAGTGGTTGCACCTATACATTGTATCTCACCTCTTGCAAGTGCCGGTTTAAGTATGTTAGCCGCATCCATAGAACCTGAAGCGTTACCTGCACCAACCATGGTGTGTATCTCGTCAATGAAAATAATCACATTAGGTGCGTCTTGTAGTTCGTTTAAAATTACTTTAATTCTTTCTTCAAATTGGCCTCTATATTTTGTCCCCGCAACTAAAGATGTTAAATCCAACGACATAATCCTTTTATCTAAAAGATTGGTAGGACAGTTACCCACACTTATAAGTAAGGCTAGTTTTTCAACTAATGCGGATTTACCAACTCCCGCTTCACCAACAATGACAACATTGTTTTTCTTTTTACGAGACAATATTTGTGCAATACGATGTACCTCTTTATCCCTACCAATAATAGGATCGATATCCCCATCTAACGCTAATTGTGTTAGGTCTCGTGAAAAATTATCTAAAACTGGTGTCTTACTACCTTTCTTACCTCTTTTACTTTGGGACTGTGTTCCCTCTTCGAAAAAATCTACTGACATATATTAAAAGTGTTTTAAACAAAGATACATAAAATTGTTCCAAAAGTCAAACAATCCATCATATGATTTATTACTTGACAATATGTCACGTATAATGGTTATATTTGTGACAGAATGTCTAATTTATGGTATTGGTATTCATTTTGTTATTATGTGTTTAATAAAAAAAATTAAAAAATTAAATTATGATTTTATTTAGAAACGATCCATGGATCAAATTTGTTGATGAGTTTTTCGACTCTAAAACTGAGACCACTCAAAGTGGTCGTGTCAATGTACATAGACATGAGGATGAGAATAAGTATGAATTACAATTTCTTGTTCCAGGTCTTAATAAAAACGATATCAATATCGTGGTTGAAGAGGACTTACTTAAGGTCAATTATAGTAGAACTGAGGATTCCACTGATTATATGGGTTCATTTGAAAGAACTTATAGTTTACCTGACGATATTGATGAAAAGAAGATTGATGCCAAAGTTAAAGACGGGATACTCTATATAAATTTCCCTAAGAGTAAGAAAAAAACTAAACAAAGAACTATTTCAGTTTCATAAATTAGACCCCCGATTAGGGGGTTTAATTTTTATTAGATATTTATAGGATACATCGGACTAACTTGACTTTGTCTGTTTAAATTGTTATATTAAAATTAAAATAATAAATTATGGCAATTACATCAGAGAAAATCAACGGAAAAGAGATTCTTGTAGAGATAGAGTCATCTAATCTAAAGTCCGCATCTTACAATACGGAAGATGAAACATTAAAAATCACTTTTAAAAGTGGTGTTGTTTATGAGTATTATAAAGTTCCGTGGGAAAAGTTTACGAAACTTAGGATGGCGGAATCGCAAGGTAGATTTTTTAATTTAAACATTGGGAGATCTTATGAGTACAAGAAACTGTAATGGAAAACAAACAGATTGTTGATGAACTAATTGAGGAAATCGGTAACAATCAAGAGATAGTCAAATCTTTTGAAGTAAGGGATTCATTGTCTAATGACATTTTTGATGTCAAGGATGGTGAATTTTTTATGCATGACGAAATAAGGAAGAAACTTATGGATGTTACGGAAAAATTCATGGATTACCTAGATATAGAATTTTTCATACACGATGTAATTTTAACGGGGTCACTCGCAAACTATAATTGGTCAAAATACTCGGATGTGGATTTACACATATTAGTGGATTACGATGAGACGGATTATAATTTAGACCTTCTAAAAGGTTTTTTTAATAGTAAAAGAAGTCTTTGGAATAAACAACATGAAATTTTAGTTAAGGGGTTTGATTGTGAAATTTACGTTCAAGATGTAAATGAACCACATCACGCCTCAGGTATCTATTCTGTATTAAATGATGAGTGGGTAGTAACCCCCGTTAAAACAGTGCAGTCAATTGATAAAAATATGATATTAAAAAAATCAGAAGATTTTGAAGATAGAATCGATGATATATCGGAAAGGTTCGATAAAGGAGAGGATGTTTTAGAAGACATAAAACTCCTAAAAGTTAAACTAAAAAAGTTTAGACAAAGTGGTTTGGATGACGGTGGAGAGTTTTCTTATGAGAATTTGGCATTCAAATTATTAAGAAGAAATGGGTATATAGGAAAGTTGTTAGATATCCAAACTAAAACCACAGATAAGAAATTATCTATAGAACAATAGAGATCAATATATTTTTCTCGATATTGTTGTATTTATAGTATAAGAATAAGTTATAAATAATTATTTAAATATGTCAGATCTAAGACCATTGGGTAGTGAAAAATTACCTGTAGACGAAAAATTAAAAAGAATTATGGAGATTGCCAATTATGGTATGTCTCAAAAATCCAACATTACTGAAGGAAATTCTACTAAGTCAGTTCAATTCATTAAAGAATCATCTAACGGTGTGTACGGTATAGTAAAAGAAAAAGAAGGTTATTTCGTAAAGAAAGGTCTTACAGAAGGTTCTTTAGATTATATCGGAGGTATTTTTATGAAAAATAAAAATAAATTCAAATCATACTCTGAGGCATTAAAAAGATTAGAACTCATTAGTGGACAGGAATCGTTAAACGAAGCAAAAAAATACGTATTAAAGACTAAGGACTCAAAACCTGTGGCCGATGCTCCTGTAGAGGACGTACCCGCAGAACCTGTAGCCGACGCTCCTGTAGATGATGCACCTATCGATGATATACCACCATCAGATTCAGGTATAGAAGACGAAATACCGTCTGATGAACCTGCAATGGAACCTGAAGGTGAAGAAGGTGAGGAAGAAGGTAAGAGATCGGATTATATGGCCGACATTCAAAAATTCTCTGGTAAATTAGGACAAGCATTGAGAGATGTAAAAGAAAAAATGGAAAGTGATGATATTAAGTATGTTATCAACATGGTTCTTTCAGCTGTCAATATTGATTCGTTAGATGAGGAAGATAGAGAAGAAATTGCAGAAAGATTTGAACCTAAAGATGAATTCTCAGACGAAGAAGGAATGGATGATGTTCCATCTGAAGACTCAGACATGGAAGGTGAATTACCATCTGACGAAGAATTAGATGAGATAATGGATAAATTAGAAAGTTTTGTTGATGCACCTATTGAGGAAACAAGTGATTTACCCGAATCAGAAGAAATAGAAGAAAAAAGAATCGAAGACATTGCAGATTTAAGCGTGAGACACGAAGAAGTATCTGAAATGGAAGAAGACGTAGAACTTGATTTGGATGAACTCAAAAAGGAAATTAACAAAAATGTTGATGATACTTTGAGTAAATACTTTAAGTAATATGAGACTTATCTATATCAATGAAATTGGAGCTGACTATAAAGGTCAGAAACAGTATGAATTTATTTTTAGTGATCAACTCGAATTTGATATAGAGGAGTGGTACCATATACCCGCATCTACGTGTACAGAAACACTATCTCCCCATTTAGAATATATTAGTTTAGTTGGTGTACTTAAAAATAGTGACATCGATTTAGATCTAATACAAAAATCAGATTACTTTGGTGTAATTGATGCCGTAGACGGTGTGATTTCATTGGGGTGGGAAAAGTTTGATTTCGACAGTGAGTTTGAAAGACTTACTTTTTCATTTGGTGAAAAAATAGATAAGGTTAGTGAAAAAATAGAATCAAGGGGTTTTAAACTAATAAAAGAAGAATTAAATTATAATACAGGAATATGAAAAGAAACGTAATAGTATCGAAACTTTTAAATGAGGGATTCACTGATAAGTTCCTTTCTAAATTGACGGATAAACAAATTACCGAATTATCAAATAGAGTTTTATCTGAAGAAACTTTGAATATACCTAAGGATGATACACAAGGTGTGGAAGACGCGAAAAGAAAAGGTGAAAAATTTGTTACCTATGAAGAAGATAATGGAGAATCTACATCACTTAATTTAGAAATGTTGGTTAAGAAAATTGCATTATCTAGTAAATATGACGATATTGTTGATGAAATGACACCCGAAGATTATAGTGATGAGTTTGAATTTGGGGATAATTTCATAACTAATTTATTGGATGACTATGTTGACCACGAACAGTATGATGATTTATATAATCTTTTTAAAGATGAATATGGTGATATCATATTAAGTATGTACGGTAGTGACGAAGAATTAGATAAGAAACAAGATATCGAAGAATGGGTAGAAGGTGTGGTTAAAGAGAACTATCATACGGAGGTTACCACTAAAAAAGAAATCTACGAAATGATCGGGGCACTTTCAGACTCACCTGACGCATTAGTCGCGGCTCAAAATTATTTTAGTGTGGACGAACAGTCACCCGAACCATCTAAACCAGATACTGATGCTCCTGTAAGAGAAAAACCAAGTACGAGACCAGGTAAACCAAAAAGAGAAAACCCTTTTGAACCAAAACATAAACCAAAACCTAAGGCTAAGTTACCAAAACAACTAAGTTTTGATTCTATAGGTCTTAATTTAAAAATGGCTGCAGAATGATTAGTAAAAAAGAATTATTAGAAACCATAAAAGGTTTAAAGGAAATGCCCGTAGATTACGGAGATAACCCTGAAAGAATGACACCCGATGTTGAAGACAAATTGGCGTCGAGAGAAACACCCTTTAAAGATAATCCTTCATTTCCTGAAGAACCACCAGAAGGTGTTGAGTCTAATTTTGAAGAATTATTGGCGTCTAAGAGATTTAAAGATGTTGTTGCAAAAGTAAAAAGATATACGGGTGAAGAAGGTAATATAACAGACCAAAACGTACTATCTCAGTTAATGAGTACTATGCAACGAACATTGATGAGTGTTTTACGATTTGAACAAGACAATAAAGAATATTTAGAGAACTTAGCGGTAGAACTCGTTAAGAAAGAAATGTCACTACCTGAAGACACACTACAATTCGATGCGAAATTAGTTGGTATAGGTGGTATAGATTCAGAAGGTTTTTCTAAGGAATCAGAAGATCCAACTGAAGAGGAGGTAGAACAACAATTTGGTGTAAACCCTGAAGAGGCTGAAGATGGTTTAGAAGACTTTATGGATGCGATGGAAAAGTTCGATCAGGAAACCGCGAAAAGAAGATTTATTAACGCATTAATACAGGGAGCGTCCAAAAAAGGACATTATATGTTTGAGTTGGTTGCAAATGAATTAACTGAAAGAGATCCAAACATCGTAAATCAATACGGTGTATTAATGTCAGTTAACGATTTACTTTATTGGGTATTACCCGACGGAATGATGGAAATGGGAATGGGTGATGGAAACCAAGCCGGTAAGGAAGAAATTGATACAGAAACTGATCCACCTACAATTATTGCAAGAGCGGTATTTTTTCCCGCATTGATACACGAAGTAATTAAAGGAGTAATGGAAATTATGGGTACACAAGGTTTACCCGACGATCCAAGATCTGCAGAGATGGTGATGAATAAAACTGACACTTTACCTTCAGAAATTTGGGATTTAAGATTAGGACCGATTATTTGGGAGAAATTTAGATCTTCATATCCTGATAGGTTAAATCAAGAAGATATGACGCACATCCAAAATTATCTTTTCTCAAGATTTTCTCAATTAGACGCTGAAGAATTTTTCAGAGTGGCTAAAGAAATAATGAGAGGATCTGCAATGGGTAAAAGTATTTTAAGTAATATGGTGGACCAAATCATACAAGATTTACAAAATGAAGATTACGAAGAGGACCAATATAATAGAGAAAAAGAAGATGACGATGACGATGGTCTCGAAGGATTCTTAGGGTCATTAGGAATTACATTTTCTCCTGAGGACGACAATTAAATAACACGGATTATAAGAAAGTGGTCAATAGACCACTTTTTTTGTATTTATAGGATATGGATAAACATAAACTCATACAGTTAAAGGAATACGCGAAGATCATGAAAGATACTCCGTATGCTCTTAAAACATATTTAACCACGTATGATAATACACAAAAGAAATATGTACCATTAGAGTTATTTCCAGACCAAATTGAATTAATTAAAGACTACGACAAGTATAATGAAAATATAACTCGTAAGTATAGACAGGCGGGGGTATCTACTGTAACCGCGGCTTGGTTATCTAAACGTATACAAACCGCAAAACCCGAAAACCCAGAAAGAATACTTATCATTGCTAACAAGAGAGATACTGCGATAGAAATGGCTAATAAAGTTAGAGGTTTTTTAGATCAATGGCCAGAATGGATTAACGTTGGGTTTTCACCTGATAAAAATTCTGAAAGTAGGTATCGTATGAATAACGGATGTGAGGTTAAGGCGGTTGCAACATCTGCCGATGCACTTCGTGGTTATACACCAACAGTATTGGTTTTTGATGAGGCAGCATATATTGAAGCGGGAGAAGATTTTTGGGCGGCTTGTATGGCCTCCTTATCTACGGGTGGTAAAGTAATACTTATATCCACACCTAACGGACATGACCCAATTTATTATGGGGTATATGATCAGGCGTTACGAGGTATGAATGATTTTAAAATAACCGATTTAAGATGGTTTAAAGATCCAAGATATGCCAGTGACTTAAAATGGATTAAAGTAGACGATATCATACATTATATGTTGAATAGAGAACAATATAATGATGATGAAATAATTTTAGAACAGGGTTGGGAAGGATATGAAGAATTACTCGAGAAAGGATACAAACCGTACTCTCATTGGTTTGAGAATATGGCAAAAAAATTCAAGTATGACAAAAGAAAAATCGCACAAGAATTGGAGTGCGACTTCCTCGGTTCTGGTGATGGTGTTATCCCAAATACAATACAAGACAGGATAAGAAAAACCATGATAAAGGATCCAATGGAAAAATACATGCAGGGTACTTTTTGGTTATGGAAGGAACCTGTTGAGGGTCATAGGTATATAATGGGTGTTGACGTATCTCGTGGAGATAGTGCTGACTCGTCATCAATATGTGTGATTGATTTTGATGAAAACGAACAGGTTGCAGAATATGTGGGTAAGATTCCACCAGATGATTTGGCATCGATAGTTTATAAATGGGGTACACTTTATAAGGCGTTTGTCGCTACAGACATAACGGGGGGTATGGGTATTGCAACATCACGTAAACTACAGGAAATGGGTTATAAGGACCAATATATTGACGGGGTGAACTCAAATAATATTTGGCAATACAATAAGAAGGCACAGGAAAAAATACCTGGTATTAATTTTAATAACAAACGAACACAAATAGTTGCGTCTTTTGAGGAAAAACTTAGACATGGATTTATAGTTAAGTCATCTCGATTATTAAATGAATTAAACACGTTTGTTTATATAAACGGTAGACCTAACCACATGAAGGGGGCACATGATGATGCAATCATGGCGATGGCCATTGCAATGTACGTGGGTGATATATGTTTCACTCAACTAAAGAGAAACGATAGTGCAAACAAAGCAATGTTAGACTCATGGTTACTCTCAGAGAGGACTTATGAAACAAAAAAATCTTTCTATTCCCATGGAACCGCGTTCGATGCTGTCGGATCTATGACTACTGACGGACAACCATATAACCCATCTAATCAAAATATCAGTAAGGACCAATACATGGAACATAGTTGGTTATTTAGTAAAAGAGGTTATAGGTAATTAAACAGGTTTAAAAAGTGAAAAAAATTTCGTATATTATAAAGACTAATATTTATTAATATGGCAAAACAAAATATGACAGTGTATCAAAGGTTAACAAAGGTTTTCGGTTTTACCGCAGACCAACCTTCGAAACCCCCACAATATAAATTTGATAGAGACCAACTGTTAAAAACAGATAGTAGAGAAGATTATGAAAAGGAACTTCTCCAACAACAACAATCTCAATATATTGCAGATAAGTGGTCTAAATTAGATCAATCATTATATAATCAATCGGTTTATTATGAACCAAATAGATTAGCGGCGTATTATGATTATGAGTCTATGGAATTTACACCCGAAATTTCTGCGGCTTTAGATATATATTCTGAAGAATCAACAACTCTTTCAGAAAAGGGGGATATACTTACAATTTATTCAGAGTCAAAAAGGGTAAAAAACATACTTACAGATCTTTTTGAGAATATATTAGACGTAAACACTAACCTACAAATGTGGTGTAGAGGTTTAGGTAAGTACGGTGATAACTTCGTTTATTTAAAAATAGATCCTGAAAGAGGTGTAGTTGGGTGTCAACAATTACCTAACATAGAAATAGAACGACATGAAGGTGCTGCGTCCAACGTACATAAAGCGGAACCATCGTCAAATGTTACAATGCCAAGTAGAGAACTGAGATTCGCGTGGAAAAATAAAGACATGGAGTTCCAAGCATGGGAAGTCGCACACTTTAGATTATTAGGGGACGATAGAAAATTACCTTATGGTACGTCAATGTTAGATAAGGTAAGACGTATATGGAAACAATTACTACTTGCAGAAGATGCAATGTTAATATACAGAACATCAAGAGCACCTGAAAGAAGAGTATTTAAAGTATTCGTGGGTAACATGGATGATAAAGACATTGAATCTTACGTACAACGTGTGGCAAACAAATTCAAAAGAGATCAGGTTGTTGACCCACAAAATGGGCAAGTAGACATGAGATACAACCAAATGGCTGTAGATCAAGATTACTTTATTCCCGTTAGAGATCCGGGTCAAACTTCACCAATTGAAACATTACCGGGAGCACAGAACTTAGGTGAGATTGCGGATATTGAGTACATTCAAAAGAAGATGTTAGCCGCTCTTAGAATACCCAAAGCATTCTTAGGATTTGAGGAAATAGTTGGTGACGGTAAGACATTGGCACTAATGGACATACGTTTTGCAAGAACTATTAATAGAATTCAAAAATCCTTAATCCAAGAACTAAACAAAATTGCGTTAGTTCATCTTTACTTATTAGGTTTAGAGGACGAGTTAGATAATTTTACATTATCCCTAACTAATCCATCCGCACAATCTGATTTATTAAAAGTAGAACAATGGAAAGAAAAGATAACGCTTTATAAAGATGCAACATCAGATCAATCACAGATAGGTATACAACCTGTTTCACATACATGGGCTAAGAAGAACATCTTAGGTATGAGTGATAACGATGTGGTTCTTGATTTACAACAACAAAGACTCGAACGTGCACTTGGTGGTGAATTAGGGGCTACACCTAACATTATAAAAAGAACAGGTGTGTTTGATGAAGTTGATAAGAAGTATGGTATACCCGAGGAAGAGAGACAATCTATGGACACTTCCGCGACTGTTGGAGGAGATGAAATGGGAGGTGCGCCACCCCCACCAGCAGGAGACATGGGAGGTGAAGAACCTCTTAGTGAAGGGACAGGAAAATCAAATAAATCTAAAATATTAAGTATGTTAGGTGACGAATCACAAGATTTTGATGATCTTTTTGATGTTAATAAGGCACAACAGAATATTTATGAAGTAGAGAATAAACTCAAAGACATATTAAACGACTAATTATGGCAACATTCGGTAACATTAAAAATAAGATTTTAGTTAAATTGACTGAATCATATGGTAAAAAGGATTTTAAGAATAACCTTAACACATATTTTAAACCTATAACTAAAAATAATACACTCAAAGAGATGTATTCATTATATGAGGAATTAGAAGGTAAAACTTTTGAAGATAAAGAAACCGCAACACTATATGTTGAGGAACTATCAAGAATTTTAAAGGAAAAGACTTCTGAGATACAAAGAGATTTAAATCAATTAAATGAAACCTTATCTAATGTAGAATCTAAAAGTAATGATTTATACGAAAGTATTGATTCTTTATCTACACCAGATAATTTAAGTAATATCTCCGATAAGGTTATTGCTAAAAAATATTTAGTTGAACATTTAACAAAAAATAAAACTAACGAATCACTTACTGTAGATGAGGGGGTTAACGAATCATTACTAAATTCTGTCTTAGTAAATAACTTTAATGTTAGTTTTGATAAGACATTAAATGAAGAAGAAAAAGGTAGATTAAAAAACATACTATCTCTTAACCAAGAAGATTTAGAAACTAAATTTGAAGAGATGACAGAAAGTATTAAAGGAAAACTAGATTCAATAGTAGAATCAGACGCAGAGTTTAAATCGAAATCTATTGAGGTTAAGACCGAGATTAATGAGATGACTCAAAGTAAGTATAACTTATACAGATTAGAAGAGTTATTAAATAACTTGTCAGAATAATATTCCTTTACGGCAGCTACCTTAGAGGTGTAAATCCCTGTTTTTGATACATCAAAGTCTCAAATGGGGATTTTTTTATTGCTCGTTTTCGTCTTTCAGTTTCTGTATATATACCGCCTTTTGTTTTTGTAGTCTTTTTTTAACGGATGGTTTGGTGAATTCTTTATTCTCCCTGAGTTTATTGATTTGTTTTACGTTTCTCACTTTTCTACGTAATTTCTTTATCGCTTTCTCAATACCACCTTTGTCTACTTTTATTATTAGCATATATAATTTTGTATATTAATAAATATACTAGAAAAATTTGTTTTTTCAAAGAAAATTACTTATATTTTATTAAACACCATTAAAAGATTATAATAATGAATTAAATGAAACTAGGACGTTACATCCCATTGGGGGATCACAAAAACGTTAAGATTGGATATGGGACGATAAACCATAAAAACTTAAAGACAATTTACCTCTCTTTAAACTCTTGGTTAGAACCCAAAGAAAAAGGTGAGGATTACGACGCAATATTAAGATCGTCGAAAAACAAGGTAAAAAGATTAGTACACAATTTAGGTCACGGACTTTTTAGATCAGAATCGATTGTTGATTTAGATGTAAGAACTAAAGGCATAAAAAAAGAAAAGAGATCTTTTATGAATTTAGAAGTTACTCTATACACGTTAAAACAAGTAAACGTAAAGGATAAAGACTTGAAAACAGACATGCATGGTTTACTATGTGAGATCATAGACACTTGTTTAGATAACGAATTATTATACAATTTCCACAAAAAGAAAAAATAAGTCCGTTTTCCATGTATTTATAGTAATAAAACTAACAGATACATGAAAGTATTAGGACCAAAAGAAACAGGTAAAGGAATATTAATAGAATATGATGCGGGATTTATTTCTCCCAAAGAGAATAAAAGTGTTATATCAGAAATGAAGGAAATTGATTTCTCTGAAGATATTATCCTTTACGCTGTTCTACAGAAATATGATACTCCGAATAAGAACGGAAGAATCTATCCAGAGAGATTACTCAAAAGAGAGATGGAAAAGTATCAAGAAATAATTGGTAAGGGTTCAGCATTAAATGAACTAAATCATCCATCATCTTCACTTATAGATTTAGATAGAGTTTCACATACGATCACCGAGACTTGGTGGGACGGTAAAATTCTTATGGGAAAAATTAAATTACTTCTTTCACCTGGTTGGAAAAAATCGGGTATTGTGAGTACTAAAGGTGATCAAGCCGCAATGTTATTAATGAACGGTGTTACCTTAGGTATATCATCAAGGGGAGTTGGGTCCCTTAAATCGGTTAAAGGTCAGAATATAGTACAGGAGGACTTCGAATTGGTTTGTTTTGATTTAGTATCATCCCCATCAACGCCTGGCGCTTATGTATTCCAAGATCCAGGAGATAGAGAAAAGTACGAAGAATCCATTGAAGAACAACCTATTGTAGACGAGAGAATGAGTAAACTTATGGGTAATCTGAATAGTTTCTTATCTAAATGATAAACTTTTCTTTGATTACTGTATCACAAAAGTAATTTTTTCTTAATTATCAAGTATTTATTATTAAACTATAATATACAAATGAGTAAAAAATCCATTTTAGAACAAGCATTGCTTCAAGTACAAGATCTTGAAGAGGCAGTAAAGGCAAACGCAAAAGGTATACTTGCTTCAACTATGAAGGAAGAACTAAACGATGTCCTAAACGAATCTATGGAACAAGAGGAAGTTGAAGGTAACGAAACTCCTATAACAGAAGACGAACAAGATATGCCAATCTCGGAACAAGGAATTGAAGACGAGGAAGGAAATGATGACGAAACTTCGATAAACGACGAGCCAGCAGACGACGTTGATCCAGACATGGAAGATGAAGAGGGTGAAGACGAATCAGACGACGAATTATCAATAGATGATGAGGACGAAGATTTTTCATTACCAGTGGATTCTGAAGAAGAAGGAGAAGACGAAGTACTTGACATGACCGACGCATCTGACGATGAAGTCCTAAAGGTATTCAAATCAATGAAACCTGAAGACGGAATTGTTGTAAAACGTGACGGTGATAATGTTGAACTCGAAGACGGAGACGACGAATACATCATCAAATTAGATGACGAAGAAGGTGAAGTCGCTGAAGGATATGACGAAGAAGTACACGAAGGTGGCTACGACGAAGAAGGTTCTGAAACTGATGACACTGTCTACGAAATTGAATTAGAGGACGTATCCGAAGAAGAAGTCTCTGAAGAAGAAGAAGTTTCCGAAGAGGAGGTATCTGACGACGAAATAGAAGAAGAAGTCTCTGAAGAGGAAGAATCTCATGAAGAGGAAGTCGACGAAGCTGCAAGAACAAAATCCAATGTACATGGTGACAAGGGTGGGGCGAACAGAGCCGGTATTAAGTCTAAGACTAAATATAAGGCAGGTGCAATCAACGAAGAGGTTAAAACTTTAAAGAAACAAAACGGTGAATATAAAAAGGCGTTAGTTTTATTTAAAGAGAAACTAAACGAGGTTGCTGTGTTTAACGCTAACTTGGCATACGCTACAAGATTGTTCACAGAACATTCGACAACTCGTCAAGAGAAATTAAATATTTTGAAAAGATTTGACTCTGTCACTTCTTTAACAGAATCTAAATCCACTTATAAAGTAATAGAAGGTGAATTAGGTTCAAAACAAAATGTTACTGAATCGGTTGCAAAATCAATCGTTTCAACTCCGACATCATCCTCATCTCAAGAAGTACTTTCAGAAACAAAAGCATATGAAAGTCCACAGTTTAAGAGAATGAAAGATTTAATGTCAAAATTATAATAAAATAAATAAAAAAACTAAAACTCAAATTTAAAATGGGAGCATTATTAGAATCAGGTATGGTTGGTAACATCGGGTTAAAACACCTAAGAGTTATCAAAGAAGATACCATCAAAAAATGGGATGACCTAGGTTTCTTAGAGGGACTTAATGGACATCAAAAAGATAACATCGCTCAGTTGTATGAAAACCAAGCGTCTTATCTAATTAACGAAGCTGCTGTGTCTGACTCATCAGGTTCATTCGAAACAGTTGTTTTTCCAATCATTAGAAGAGTATTCTCTAAATTATTGGCAAACGATATCGTTTCTGTACAAGCTATGAACTTACCAATTGGTAAATTGTTCTACTTTGTACCTAAAATTGCAGAAAGAGCTGGCGGTACTGGTCATACAGCACCTTACGCATCTCCAGGTCAAGACGCAAACGGAGACTTCACAGGGACTAACCTTTATGATAGATTTTATGAAGAAGGTGATGACGCTGCAGAAGGTATCTACGATTACTCAAAAGGTAAATTTTCTGTACAAGGTTTAACAGGATCGGCAGTTGTAGTATTTAACGAAGGTATTGCTACAGATTCTACTACTATGGCAGCAGGAGAACAATCAAGTGTAATTGTTAAGTTTGGAGGGTTCTCTAAATTAGGATCAGGTAAACTTGCGGGACCTAACGGTAACGAAATGGATACTGAAGAATTTTTGGCATCATTAGATATCCAAAACTCGGCAATTAAGGCTGGTAACTTACCTTTTAACGTTGTAACTCAGAAATACGGAAGTGGTATTGTTGAGTACGGTGCTAAAGGAACAGGTGCTGCAGGTGGATCATATCCAGATATCGTTGATAAAGATGGTGAAATCTACTTACAGATTGATCTTGAATCGTATACAGCGGCATCAGGTTTTACAAAATTTGACGCAGCAGGAACTGAAGTAGCATCAGGTTTTACAGGAACTTACAGACAATACGCTACATTAGAATTCGAAGATGAAATCGGAGAAGTATCTTTCGATTTAGATTCTGTAACAGTTTCTGTTACTGAAAGAAAACTAAGAGCTAGCTGGTCTCCTGAATTGGCTCAGGATGTATCTGCTTTCCATAACATCGACGCTGAGGCTGAGTTAACAGCATTGTTATCTGAGCAAATCGCGGCTGAGGTTGATAGAGAGATCTTAAGAGACTTAAGAAAAGGTGCAGCTTGGAACCTTAAATGGGACTACAATGAGTGGAAATATGGTGGAAACGGAAACGCAACACTACAAGGATACACTCAAAAGGATTGGAACCAAACGTTAATTACTAAAATTAACCAATTATCGGCTCAAATCCATAAAACTACACTTAGAGGTGGTGCTAACTGGATCGTTGTTTCTTCTGAAGTTTCAGCCGTATTCGATGACTTAGAGTACTTCCACGTATCTAACGCAGGTGCAGAACAAGATCAGTACAATATGGGTATTGAGAAAGTTGGTACTTTAGCAGGAAGATACCAAGTGTATAGAGATCCTTACTTCCCAGCGGGTAAAGTATTGGTTGGACATAAAGGAAAGTCGTTGTTAGACGCAGGGTACATTTACGCACCTTACGTACCGTTACAACTTACACCTACAATGTACAATCCATTCAACTTTACACCGATCAAGGGTATCATGACGAGATACGCTAAGAAAATGGTTAATAACCGTTACTTCGGTGTGATCAACGTTGCAGGATTACAAACATTCAACTTAGATACTTTAAGATAATATATCTTTAAGTTCTATTAATATTAAAGGGGATCGATTCGGTCCCCTTTTTTTATTGCAATATTTTCTGTATATTATAACTTATGATATGGAAAGATTACTTTGTTAGTATTGCAGAACAAGTTAAAGAAAAGTCTAAAGACATTAAGACTAAAATAGGTGCCGTTATTGTTGGTAAAGATAATGAGATATTAAGTACGGGATATAACTCATTCCCAAGAGGATTAGACGATAATGTGGTTCAGAGACAAGAACGACCTGAAAAATACTTTTGGTTTGAACATGCAGAAAGAAACGCTATATATAATGCAGCGAGAATAGGTGTATCATTAAAACAATCCACAGTATATATAACTTCAGGACTACCATGTATGGACTGTGCAAGGGGTTTGGTACAATCGGGAGTAATAAAGATTGTATGTAAAAAACATTGTACTACTAAAAATTCAGGTAAGTGGAAAGAAAGTCAAGAACGATCTCTTATTTTGTTGAATGAGTGTGGGGTAGAAGTCGAGTTTTATTAAGTTTTCTTATTTTAACCTTTAAATCACCCGTCCCCTTAATAACTCTATGGAATTCACCTTCGGGGATATTAATAACTAACCCTTTAGTTATTTTAATTGGTAATTTATTATCCATTTGAAATGACCAATCACTTTCATGTAAGAAAGTAACTTCACGATCTTCGTTATCAAAGTGCCATTTTAATTCAGATTCATTTATATCTTTTGAAAACACTCGTGTACTGTAGTTGTCGGATAATATTTCTCTATATGGTAAGGTATCCCCCATTAAAGTTTAAAGTTTGTTCTTTTACTTTGTTTAATAATGTCCATTAATGATTTAAAAACGTCTTTCTCATTAATGTAAAGTCCTCTAATTATTATTCTACCATATTCTATTAGAGAAACCCCCGTCTCCCACTCATCATAGTCTTTACCTACATCACCTTCTTCCATTGCTATGGTAGCAAACATAGTTAAACTTTCTTCTACCATTTCGGCATTGTCTTTATCTAATCTATTATATGTGTAACGACCATCTTCATCCTCATCTTCTTCAGGATACATATCGGCCATATAATAGTCAATATCTACCATATCAGTGTGAGATAAGTACTTAATTTTTGTCTGTTTGTTTCTTACGATAAACAAACCAGTTTTCTTATCCCATAACAATAAATCAAACTGATCTTCAACTTCGTCAAGTTCATCACCATAAAACCCCATACCCGAGGAATCAGGATACTCTGGTGGGTCATAATAACCTTCAAATAAATCGTAAAGTTTCATATTACCAAGGATTAGAGGATTTTATACCTAACGCCTTACGATATCTTGCAATATTACAACTCCAATATCCCGCCTTAGTACGATCTTTCTTTTCACTACACTTATGTCTAGCTCTAAATGATTTAGCCGCCGCTTTGTTATTATTTCTGACTTTTAATTTTGGGTCACCAAAGGTTACTTTTTTAATGGTCCCTTTTGGTGTTTTCACATATACTGCAAACTTCTTAGGTCCACTTGGTGTTCTAAAAGGTTTGTTTAATTTAACATTTCTACCCCTGTGTTTAGCCTCAACTAAATGTTCGTCTTGGTTTTCCACAAATGGAATGTCTAAATAAACTTCTTTACCCTCATATAATCCTGTTTGTCCTAAATCAGTCTTTATTAAATCTAAATCGATTCCTGAGACTTCTAAGACATTATCTTCACTTAATTGACGTACTTCATTATATATATTGAAAAACTCATTAGAATAGATCCTATATACATTCTCGACGATTGGTAGGTTATTATCTATATGGTATTGTAGTCCTTCACTTAAAACTTTAGACTCATTTACTAAATTAAGTTTAGGTTCTTGAATGTCTAATTTTTTTTGTTCTAAATTGTGGAAAACCAAAGAGATTATTCTGTTCTCATCAATACTAGTGTATGTAGGGGTATTTCCCTTACCCTTCTTATTACTTTTTCTTTCTGCACGTCTTTTTTGACGAGTCATTTTCTTTTTATCTTTCTTAGTATATGAACTTGTGGTTTTAGGTGTCTCTTTACTGACTTTTTTGGACGGTCTACATTTAGGGTAACCTTTTCTCTTCTTGTCACCATCCGCATCTTTACGACCACATGGTGGGTGTTTACCATCTATTTTTCTAGATACATCAACCCATTTTTCTTTAAACCAACGACCCAAATCTTCTTGGAGGACCTCACCATTTGATAGGCAGTCTTCCATATATTTTTTATCTTCTTCGTTGATATGTATTTTCATTTTCTTTATTTTTTCTTTTTACAGTATGAACCTGAACATCTTTTTTTACCATCTAAACCTTTAATTTTTCCTTTACAAACTTGGACCGCATAACCATTGGCATATGCACTTGGGTAAACGTCGAATTTAGATTTAGCCGCAGATATTCCTCTTGAACATAATTTGTTTTTCTTTTTTTTCTTCGATTCGTGTAATTCATGACCATCTTCAGTTTGATTCATTAGGAAATCTAAAACTTGGTCCATATTCTCCTTCGCAACACTAACGTGGTCGTCTGCCCAATCATGACCATTTTGTAATATATCTTCGATTACATTTTTATCTAAGTTTAAAAGAATATCACATTGTCTACGTATTTGTTCAAGATTACTAAAGAACATATAATTCTCTGTTCTCTCTTCATTGAGTGTGGTTAAATGTTTTTTTATTAATTTTTTAATATTGTCCATATCTAATAAGTATTTTATTTTTCGGATACAATTTCGAATTTTATTACTTCGGGATAAAAAATCTCCTCGTTATGTTTAATACCCTTCACTTCTATGTAATATTCTCTTGGTATTAGTATTGAAGTATCTAACATAAAACTATTTTCATTGGTCACATCCATGTAAGTCCAATCAAAAACATTTACATTACTTGCCCCCTCTTTAATATAGATACGATAGAAAACCTCATCAAACAATTCGTTTGTTGATTTACTAATTGTTCTAAATATTGTAGTTAGTTTTCTTACTTCACCCGATTTGATTTTTTCATTTTGTTTTATACCTGAATATTGTACAACATATTTATTGGATTCTTTTTGATTTTCACCAATACTAAATTTAGAAGAATATGGTTTAGGTATAAATTTTTGTGTTATATCGGGAAAAGTGTTTCCCTCGACCTTAATTCCTTTCCACACATCGTAGAAGAAACGTTTACCGTCACAAACCAATCCATCTATACCTAATATAACTCTATAAACTCCTTTTCTAACTTTTTCAACAGTAAGATCGGTTAAACCAGATATCGGGGTTTTAGTTGAGTCTAAAATATCAACACTTGGTATTTGATCTAAGTCAAAGAAGTTGGTTTCTTTATTCACATATAAAAATAAATTCTGATCTGTTTTTTCTATAAAATTTTCACGGTCATCAATAATCCTATCATCGAAGTTGGTTTCTAAGTAAGGTTCAAAAAATGTCTGAGTATATTTTGTAAAGAATGCAACCGATTGGTCTACTTCAGATGACAGATCTTCATAAAGAGGTTCAAATGCAACACCCAAACCATAATTTACTGTAGTACCCGTTAAAATTCCGTTTACATAATCTGTTATATCTACATCTAAATTTTCATTACCATTATCAAACTGTTGTTCACCAATAATAGTTGGGTTATTAGAGTATATTCCCTCTGCAGACCATGGGTCTAAAGTTGTCCTTGAGAACCAATTCGAAGGTCTCATATCAAAAGTATCATTTCCCGTGGTGTAGTCATATCCTGAATCTTCATAATCAAAACCAACACCCTCATCCCAATACTGATCTATTTTAAATAATATAAGTTTAAATGAAGTGGTTCTTTCTCTTCCTGTACCTCTTTTTGCACCTAAGAATGTCTCATCCCCAAAAATAGTGTTGGTCATGTGAATTCTATGTACTGTATTTGAGTTCAGGACGTAATCACCATTATCCACTTTAGATTTTAAACCATCTAAATCTAATTTTAGGATAAACTTAGAAAACCCCGACCCATAAAAAATTTCAGTTGCAGGGTTTTTAGAGGTATTAACCTTTAATCCTTTAATTATTGTATTGTTTTTCTCAAAATATGAACGATAGTATGACATCTTATAATTAGTTTCTTATATAAATATCACTTAGTTTATTCTAATCGACTTATTTAAGATGTCATTTTCAAGTGTTTTTCTAAGTTCTACTAATTTATCCCAATCCGAGTAACCATTTTTTACCATTGGTTTTGTTGGTTGGTGAGCATGACCCGCAATAACTCTTGTTAAAACGTCTAAATAATCCAACAAGGTTTCACCTCTCACAGTTGCGTAGGTATTAGGTTCAATCGAAGAGAGAAGTTCTTCTTGAGTGTATTCATATTTGTTTAACTTATTGAATAATATTTTTTTAGTCCCCACAACATTTGTGTCGGTAGATATCATAAAAATTCTATCAGAAGATAATGTACTAAATGATTGTTCAAGTGTTGAAGAAACTGTTTTAAGTATTTTTTCTTTTTTCTTTTCTGTTTTTGGTTTTGGTGTTGGTTCATTCGGACTATAAACTAGACCTGAACCCATTACCGTAGTTCCAAGACAAGAAGGTGTCACTTTACTTAAAAAGGTAGGGTTGGTTAATGTTCTCACCGGTCTGTAATAAAACGGGTGTAAATCTATTTTGGGTAGATTACCGTCGAACTTTCTAATACCCTCGGAATTCATTTCACATATGGTTTTCCGTATGGTTATATATGCTAACTCGTAACTATCAACAGTTTGGGAGAATGAGGGTGACGACAAGGTACCATCCGTATTAATTAATTTAATCTGTTCAGAATAGTCTGATAGGTCTTGAGCAACATCACTGTTAAAGACGTTGGTGTTAAATGTTTGTCCGTAAATTTTCTTTACTTCATAAATGTACCAATCAATAACGTATTCCGACTGGCCGGTTTGACTATTATTAATATTATACTCAACTATATAGGAAAGTTTTTTGAAGGGTACTGAGGTCACTTCAGTCTCTTCTTCTTTAATTTCTTGTTTTGTTCCAAATTTTTTCAAACTTAGAATTGATCTCTTTTCGGAAAGTATGGGGTAGTTTATTATATCGGTCCTAACTTTATCCGACGAACTATCTTTAGACACTAATTTACCACCTCTAAGAGTTAAACCATTTTCAGTGAATAAAACATCTGAACCATAGGGTCCATATATTGCGTAGTCTTTAAGATTAGATAATGTCCCTTCTGATTTTTCTTTAACATATGTCCCATTTTCTGAGAATACGTTGTTCATTTTTTTAACGTTAGATCCGTAACTAGTATTTTCTACTTGTCTAGCGTTAGTTTGACTTTGGAAATCATGTACTGTGGTGAATGGTCCTGCTATGTATTCCCTGTTAACTAAATCATTTTCAGGATTATATACAATTATTTTTACCGCCTGACCTATTTCAGGTATAAAATTAATATTTGTGGGTAGAAATGGATCGGCAATAAAAGGATCGTTATCGTCCCATGGTTCATATTCCCTTGACTTCTCTATAGGTCCTGTGGGTGTACCTGTAAGTTTAACGCGTATTCTACCAATCCCCTTAGGGTCGACATTATTATCAACAATCGCCAAACTTATAATACTACTCATTATTTATTCACTCTATTTAACATCTCATCGTTTATATTATTGTACAATTGCTCAATCTTATCCAAATGTTTAGTTAATTCTACAATACTATATTTTGTCTTTTCAAACTCATCATTTAAAAATTCTAAACCTTTCTCTAAATCTTTATTAGATTTTACTGAAGGTTCATTTGAAACCTCTAAAACTTTTTTTAAATCCATATTAGAACATTTTACCTGAAAAATTAATAAACCCTGGAGGTATAGGTATTGGTCCCATAGGAGACGCCAATACTGTAAACTTATTACCACCCTTGATGTGTGAG
>Ga0209654_1000980_pt1 | contig 24797 bp, 27 predicted proteins | sample SaaInl1SG_22_DNA_FD_184646 | JGI IMG/M metagenome (GOLD analysis project Ga0209654, IMG submission 184646) | Marine microbial communities from expanding oxygen minimum zones in the Saanich Inlet - ESP_161SG_22_DNA (SPAdes) (version 2) | ecosystem: Environmental > Aquatic > Marine > Intertidal... | reverse complement strand
CAAAGCCAAAGAAAATCTTTCTCGTATTTCTCGTAAACACGGTATCAAAGTATTGTTTTTTGACGGACGTGGTGGACCACCAGCTCGAGGAGGAGGAAACACTCACCAGTTCTATGCTTCGCTTGGGAACACCATTGAATCGGATGAAATTCAGTTGACTGTTCAAGGGCAAACCATTAGCTCAAATTTTGGAACCATTGATTCTTGTCAGTACAATTTAGAACAGCTATTGAGTGCAGGAATTACGAATAAAGTTTTCAGCAACGATAGCGAAAGTTTATCCAAAGAGGATCGAAAAACAATGGATAAATTGGCGAAAATAAGCTACCAAGTATATTCGGATTTCAAGTCTCATCCTTGTTTTATACCTTATTTGGAGCGAATGAGTACTCTAAAATATTATGCAAAAACAAACATTGGAAGCCGCCCATCCAAACGAGGAAAATCGGAGGGATTGAATTTTTCTGACCTTCGAGCCATACCTTTTGTTGGAAGTTGGAGCCAGCTAAAACAAAACGTTCCAGGTTTTTACGGAGTAGGATCTGCTTTGCAGGAATTTGTAGAGGCTGGAAATTTTAAAGAAGTCAAATCGTTGTATCAAAATTCTGCATTTTTTAGAACGCTGCTTTCCAACAGTATGATGAGTTTGACAAAATCTTTTTTCAAACTTACTGCTTATATGCAAAACGATCCTGAATTTGGAGATTTCTGGAAATTGATTTACGAAGAATACAAATTGACAAAATCGCTTCTTTTGAAATTGTCGGGCTACAATACACTGATGGAGGATCAGCCTGCGGGTAAAGCCTCTATTATGGTCCGAGAAAACATTGTATTACCGTTGCTTACGATTCAGCAATATGCTTTGCAAACCATACAAAAAATGGAGGCTGAAGGTGGACATTCAAAGAAAGAATTGTTGGTTTACGAAAAAATGGTCACACGCTCGCTTTTTGGAAATATTAATGCCAGTCGTAATTCTGCTTAATTTGTTTCGCTAGCAAGATCACATTTTGAACTCTTTGTAACGCACCATCGTAATAAATAGTCTCATTATTTATTGATTCGAACAGTCAAGTTTGTTGTTTATCTGGCTATGTTCAGTCCAAATAAAATTGAAAAGCTTTGTGAATAAGTTTGTTATCAACAGTAACGTCGATATCGTGAACGCCTATATCCTTTAAAAGTATAAAGTTGATGTTTCCATGAGCGTTCTTTTTATCATATTTCATTAATTCAATAATGGGCTCAATATCTGAAGTATCAATAGCTACCTGAGGAAAAATATCATGCATCACAGACTTTATGTCCAACATGTATTCTTTTGAAAAACCGCACAAGTGGTGTGACAAATATCCAGCGAGTACCATTCCAATGGCTATCGCTTCACCGTGAAGCAGTTTTTTCTTAGAAGAGTGACTCAAAAAATGAGATTCGATTGCATGGCCAAGCGTATGACCAAAGTTGAGTGTTTTTCTCAAAGAATCTTCTCTAGGATCTTCGGTAACTACCTTGTTTTTTATTTCAATCGATCGATGTATATAAGGCAACAATTCCCCTGAATGAATGGATTTGTAATCTTTCAAAGCATTCCAATACTTCAAATCAGCAATGAGTCCGTGTTTGAGCATTTCAGCATATCCACTTCTGACTTCTTCGTTGGGAAGGGTAGAAAGGTAGTTAGGATCCACCAAAACCATCTGCGGCTCGCTAATCACTCCAATTTGGTTTTTTAAGTTGCCCAAATCTACTCCGGTTTTTCCTCCAACAGAAGCATCCACCATCGACAATAGGGTAGTGGGAATGTTTACATAATCGATTCCTCTTTTGAAGGTACATGCAACAAAACCTCCCAAATCGGTAACAACACCACCGCCCAAATTCATCAGCAAGCTTTTTCTGTCAGCGCCTAATTCTGATAAGGCTTCCCAAACCCCCATACAAGTCTCAAGATGTTTGTGCTCTTCTCCTGCGTCGATTTCAATGATTTCAGTTGCTTCAAATTCCAATTGCTCTAAAAAAAGAGAAAGACAATGTTGGTGAGTATTTGTATCTACCAACACAAATAGTTTTGAATACCGTTTGTTTTTCAATAACGCATTGAGTGATTCGTAGCCTTTAGCTTCAAAGTGTACAAAGGAATGTTGGGATTGTATAGATTTCATTGAATTGGATTACCCAGCAAAAATAACATCTTTTTTAGGAAATTCTATGTACATTTATTTAATAAATAGCCTTTTATGCACCTACTTTTTGAAAATACAGAAACCGCTTTTTCTTTAAAAAGTGACGCTGAGCTTGAACGGGCTTACTTTTTATTCAAACTGATTGCCAACGAGCCTTTGGTTCGAATCGGTACGGCTGTCACTAATTTTGCCATAAAAGCCTCTTTGCCTGTTGAGGGATTAATTCGAGCTACGGTGTTTGATCATTTTTGTGGCGGTACTTCCGAATCCGATTGTCTCCCTATCATTGATAAAATGTATCAAAAGGGAGTGAGTTCTGTCCTTGATTATTCTGTAGAAGGAGCAGAAAAGGAGTCATTGTTCGAAGCGTGCTTCGAACGCGTATGTTCGCTTTTGGAGTTTGTAAAAGCCAAAAGATCCATTCCTTTTGCGGTCTTTAAGCCTTCGGGATATGGGCGTATTGTACTGTATGAAAAAGTAAGTCAAAACCTCCCTTTAAACGACCAAGAATCCCAAGAGTGGGATAGGGTGGTGCGTCGTTTTAAAAACACCTGTCTAAAAGCCAACGAATTGGGGGTCATGTTGCTCATAGATGCAGAAGAAAGCTGGATTCAACCTGCTGTGGATAATTTGGTCGAACAAATGATGGCGCTTTACAATCGGGATCGAACCCTTATTTTCAACACTTTTCAAATGTACCGATGGGATCGTTTGAAATATATGAAAAATGCGCTCCAAAAAGCACATCAAAACGGGTATTTTGTTGGCGCAAAGCTAGTTAGAGGAGCTTATTTGGAAAAAGAAAATGAGCGTGCAAAATCCCGTGGGTATCCATCGCCTATTTGCGCTTCCAAAGCCGAAACAGATGCCAACTACAATGCAGGAGTTGATTTTTGTATGGATCACTTAAATCGATTGGATCTTTTTGTAGGTACGCACAACGAAGCATCCACCTATTATGTTTTACAAAAAATGAGTGCTATGAATTTGTCAAACAACGATCCGCGCATTTGGTTTGGACAACTCTATGGGATGAGCGATCACATTAGTTATAATTTATCTACAATGGGTTATCAGGTAGCCAAGTACTTGCCTTTTGGACCTGTAAAGGATGTGATGCCCTACTTGATTCGAAGAGCAGAAGAAAATACTTCGGTAGCTGGGCAAACCAATAGAGAATTGGAATTGATACGGTCCGAGCGTAAACGCCGAAAGATCAACTAGTTGTTTTTTTTATTAAGGTTCTGAAAGGTGGCTGTTTCATTACAATTAACCACTTCAAAACTATAATTCTCAGTTTCAATCCAATAGGTATTGCATTCGCCATCATCCACTATGCTTTTTGAGAAAACTACATTTGCCTTTTTCATGAGCCTCAAATAAATAGAATCCTCAGTAACAGGCAATGAAAAATGATGGCCTTGAATCCGTTCTTTTTTAGAAATATTACTCAACACTCTTGCATCGGGAGCGTAATTACATTGGGTCTTTTTTCCACTCAAAAAGAACACTAAAAAAACAATTCCGATAGCAAAACCGCCCAAGTAAAAACCAAATCGTTGCCAAATATTCATAATGGTGTGTGTGTGATGGTGAGTGTGCGTTTTGACGGAGCATCTACCTGAATCTCAATAATAGAGTGGTTTTTAGGAATCAATGAAGGAATTTGTTCGGGCCATTCCACAAAACAATAAGATCCAGAATAAAAATATTCTTCCACTCCAAAATCCAGCGCTTCACTTTCGTCGTTCAAGCGATACATATCAAAATGATACAACGGAAGGGTGGGTGTTTGGTATTCGTTTACCAACGAAAAAGTGGGGCTGCTAATGCCTTTGGTTACGCCAAGTTGTTGCGCTAAGGATGTAATGAGTGTTGTTTTTCCTGCACCCAACGAACCTTTCAACAACACGACAGGATGCACCAACTGTGGAATGATATCCGCAGCAATTAGGTCTATTTCGCTCAAGTCGTATTGCATTAAGTACTTTTTGTGCAAAAATAGGATTCCTTTGACAATGTGACAACAATTTTCAATCTCTTTTCAGTTCCAATTTGTGTTCCGACATGGCTCCTAAGACCATTACAAAAAACGAAATATAGGAAGCTGAAGCTACCAAATGGAATTGAGCATCTGTGAGTTCATTAATTGTTTTCATAAACGGAATCAATGTACCATTGATTCAGGCTGCAAAACAAAAAATAAAGAATCATCCAGCGATGATAGATATGGGTATAAAATTGTTTGCGTCAGATTTGTTGTGTGTGCTACTCATTGATTAGTGTTTTATTTAGGAGATAGCACAACAAAGGGAATGATCATTTCTTCAATCGAAATTCCTCCGTGTTGGTAGGTGTTTTTAAAATAGTTTACAAATTTATTGTAATTATTTGGATATGTTAGATAGTAGCTTTCTTTGGCAAATACAAACGAACTGGTCATGTTGATAGTAGGCAAATGAAAATCCGAAGGATTAGTTACTGCCAAAACATCACGTGCTTCGTAATTCAATCGTTTGCCTGTCTTGTAACGCAGGTTTTGACTGCTTTCCCTGTCTCCAATGATTTTGGAGGGATTTTTTACATTAATGGTTCCATGATCTGTTGTGATCATAAGTTGAAAACCCAAATTTTGAGCTTGTTGAATGATGTCATATAAAGGGGAGTTCTTGAACCAACTCAGTGTCAACGAGCGGTAGGCTTTATCTGTTGAAGCCAATTCTTTAATAACTTCCATTTCTGTTTTGGCATGGGAAATCATATCCACAAAATTGTATACAATCACCGTCAAGTCATTTGTCTTTTGAGTTTCCAGGCTTTCCGCTAGCTTTTTCCCGTTCTTGAGTTGTGTTATTTTGTGGTATTGAAACGAAATATCTTTATTAAGTCTATTGATTTGTGCTTCTAGAAACGAAGCTTCGAATAAATTTTTTCCGCCCTCATCAGTATCGTTTTTCCACCATTCAGGATGTTGTTTTTCCATTTCAGAAGGCATTAGCCCCGAAAACATAGCGTTACGTGCATATTGCGTAGCCGTTGGAAGAATACTACTGTAGGCAATTTCTTTTTGCTTTGTAAAATGTTGCTCAATGACAGGTTCTATAACTTTCCATTGATCGTAGCGAAGGTTGTCAACAACCAATAGTAGTGTTGGTTTGTCCTTATTGATTTTTGGAAAAACTTTATTTTTAAACAATGTGTGTGAAAATTCAATTCCGCTTGAATCTTCAATGAGGTCAGAATAATTTTTTTCTATAAATTTTCCAAATTGAATGTTCGCTTCTGATTTTTGACTATTTAAAATTTCTAGCATTTGGGTGTCTTCAACGTTTTCGAGTTCCAATTCCCAATAGAGTAATTTTTCATACAACTCCACCCAGCCCTCATAAGTATTTATGTAGGACATGTCCATTGCGATTGTGCGAAATTCTTGTTGATATCCTAGGGTTGTTTTTTCTGACACCAATCTCGAATGGTCAAGGTTTTTTTTGAGTGAGAGTAAAATTTGACTGGGATTGACAGGTTTGATCAGGTAATCCGATATTTTACCACCAATGGCTTCTTCCATGATGTTTTCTTCCTCACTTTTTGTAATCATTACAATAGGGAGTGAGGGTTGTTTTATTTTTATTTGAGAAAGTGTTTCCAGTCCCGAAATACCTGGCATATTTTCGTCCAACAACACGATATCAAAATTTTTTTCTGACACCAATTTCAAAGCTTCAGCGCCACTATTACTGGATGAAACATTGTATCCTCGTTGCTCTAGGAATAAAATATGAGGTTTTAAATGATGAATTTCGTCATCAACCCATAGAACTCGAAATTCTTTCATAAGTGTACATTTGCTAAAAATTATTTTGACTCACTCTATATACGTATATTTGAAATCTAACAATAACAATTGCTTCGATTGAATACAAGTAACAAACATAAGATTCTAAACGATCCAATTTACGGTTTTATTTCAATTTTTGATTCGCTTATTTTCGATTTATTAGAAGATCCTCATTTTCAGCGTTTAAGAAGGATTTCACAAATGGGATTGTCATATTTGGTTTATCCTGGAGCACATCACACGCGCTTTCACCATGCATTGGGTTGTATGCACTTGATGACTAGGGCAGTTGATGTATTGCGAATGAAGGGTGTTGAAATTAGCGATCAAGAACGTCAGGGGCTTCAAATAGCTATTTTATTACACGATATTGGCCACGGGCCGTTTTCCCATGCTATGGAGCAAAGCATTGTTGAAGGCATTCATCATGAGCAATTATCGCTGTTGTTCATGGAGTCTTTGAATAAAAAACACAACGGTGCACTCGACTTGGCGATTGCAATATTTTCAGGAAACTACCCTCGTAAATTCTTCAACCAATTGATTGCTAGTCAATTGGATATAGATCGATTGGATTACCTCAAAAGAGATAGTTTTTATACTGGCGTTGCTGAAGGTTCTATCAATTCGCAACGAATGATTAGTATGTTGCACGTTCAAAACGACACCTTGGTAATAGAAGAGAAAGGAATTTATTCTGTTGAAAAGTTTTTAGTAGCCAGGCGTTTGATGTACTGGCAAGTGTATTTACACAAAACGAGTTTTGCCGCTGAGGGTGTTATTATTCGTGTTTTGAACCGTGCCAAGGAATTGGTACAAACAGGTGTTCAGTTGCCCTGCAGCGATGCATTAAATTACTTTTTAAATCACAAAATTGGGCTTCATAATTTTGATGAAAATACATTGAACCTATTTTCTCAATTGGATGATTATGATATTGTTTCTGCTCTAAAGGAGTGGCAATCTCATTCCGATTTTGTTTTATCAAGTCTTTCTAAAATGATCATTAACCGTCAGCTTCCAAAAATCAAAATTCAAACGGAACCCTTCGTGGAATCTGAACTTTTCGCTAAAAAGCAAGCAATAATGAAGTCAAACGAACTATCCTCTCACGAAGCTTCCTATTTTGTTTTTGATGGCACTATGGAAAACATTGCTTACGATAAAAACAAACCTCCTATTATCATTCTTTCAAAATCAAAAATAATGACCGATGTGATCGATGCTTCAGACCAATTGAATTTGCACGCCCTTTCAAAACCAGTTCAAAAGTATTTTGTCTGTTATCCCAAAGGGATTCTTTAATTTTTTCATACTTTTGCACGATGAAATTAACAGCTTCTCAAATTGCGGAAATCACTGGCGGTTCCATAGAAGGAGATTCTAAAGTAACAGTTTCTAAACTTTCAAAAATCGAAGAAGGTAAGAAAGGCTCGTTGTCTTTCCTTTCCAATCCAAAATATACACCCTATTTGTACAAAACCAATTCTTCTATTGTTTTAATAAACAGTGATTTGGTTCTTGATAAAGAAATCAATCCCACATTGATACGAGTTGAAAATTCATACGAAGCTTTTTCTAAGCTATTGGATTTTTATCAACAAATGAAACCTAAAAAGGAGGGTATAGAAACCCCCTCGTTTATTTCAGAGAAAGCGACTCTTGGAAAATACATATACCTAGGCGCCTTTTCCTATATCAACGAGGGATGTGTAATTGGCGACAATGTAAAAATATACCCACAAGTTTATATTGGTGAAAATGTTACCATTGGTGACAACACCATCGTTTTTCCTGGAGCTAAAATTCATTCCGATTCGGTAATTGGTTCGGATTGCATTGTGCATAGCAATGTAATTATAGGAGCAGACGGATTTGGATTCAGCCCTTCTAGCGAGGGAAATTACATTAAGGTTCCCCAAACTGGTAATGTGATTATTGAAGATCATGTTGAAATTGGTGCAGGAACTACCATTGATCGTGCAACATTAGGGTCAACCATTATCCGAAGAGGTGTTAAGTTGGATAATTTAATTCAAATAGCACATAATGTTGAAGTTGGAGAGCATAGTGTTATTGCTGCCCAAGCAGGAATTGCGGGGTCTTCAAAAATTGGAAGACACTGTATGATAGGGGGGCAGGCAGGTATAGCTGGACATATCATTGTTGGAGATCGAGTTCAAATTCAGGGTCAATCCGGTGTACTTAGAAACCTTAAAGACGATTCGGTTGTTCAAGGAACTCCAGCCATTGATTTTACACGATATAGTAAATCTTACGTACATTTTAGAAATCTTACTACTCATATAAATGATATAGATCAACTTAAGAAAAAATCAAAATAATATGGCAAAGCAAAGAACCATTTCAAAAGTTGTATCCCTTTCTGGTGTTGGAATTCACACGGGAAAAAACGTTACCATGTCTTTTAAACCTGCTCCAATTAATCATGGATATGCCTTTTGTCGTACTGATATAGAAGGCCAACCCATTATCGAAGCCGATGCCCAATACGTAATCAATACGCAACGTGGGACCAACTTGGAAAAAAATGGAATTAAAATTCAAACTTCTGAACATGTACTGGCTGCTTTAGTCGGACTTGAAGTTGATAATGTACTTATTGAAATCGATGCCGCCGAGCCACCAATTATGGATGGTTCCTCAAAGTTTTTCGTGGAAGCTATCGAAAATGCAGGTATCGAAGAACAAGATTCGGAACGAGAAGAATATATCGTAAAAGAAGTGATCTCGTATGTCGATGAACAGTCAGGAAGTGAAATCACCATCATCCCCTCCAAACACTATGAAATTACAGCTATGGTTGACTTTGGCACCAAAGTATTGGGGACTCAGAACGCCAATCTTAAAAAACTTAGTCATTTCAAAAAAGAAATTTCCAATGCTAGAACGTTTAGTTTTTTACACGAATTGGAAATGCTTCTTGAAAATGGTTTGATAAAAGGAGGCGATTTAAACAATGCCATTGTTTACGTCGACAAAGAATTGTCTGACAAAACCATGACTCGACTGAAAAAAGCGTTTAATAAAGAAAAACTTTCGGTTACTTCCAATGGAATTTTAGACAATCTTACGTTGCATCAACCCAACGAAGCAGCGCGTCACAAATTACTCGATATTATTGGAGATTTAGCGCTAATAGGAACACGAATTCGTGGGAAAATCATTGCCAATAAGCCTGGACACTACGTAAACACTCAGTTTGCTAAAAAAATGGCGAACATTATTAAACAAGAAAAAAGAAATAAAATTCCTGAATTTGATCTTACGGCTGAACCTGCTTTGGACGTGAATCAAATCATGGACATTTTGCCACATCGTCCTCCATTTTTGTTAGTAGATAAAATTCTTGAGATTTCAGACAAACACGTAGTCGGAATGAAGAATGTGACCATGAATGAACCTTTTTTTGTAGGACATTTTCCTGGGGCACCAGTGATGCCAGGTGTTTTACAAATAGAAGCCATGGCACAAGCGGGTGGTGTATTGGTTTTAAATACGGTACCTGATCCACAAAATTATCTTACATTCTTTATTAAAATTGATAATGTAAAATTCAAACATCCTGTAGTTCCTGGTGATACCTTGGTTTTTAAAATGGAATTAAAATCGCCCATTCGAAGAGGAATTTGTCACATGCAAGCCTTTGCTTATGCTAATGGCAAACTCACTACAGAAGCTGAGCTGATGGCTCAAATAGTAAAACGAAAAGAAATATAACTATGAATCAACCTCTAGCTTACGTTCATCCTGGCGCAAAGATTGCCAAAAACGTGGTCATAGAACCTTTTGCCAATATTGAAAACAATGTCATTATTGGAGAAGGCACTTGGATTGGATCCAATGTGACCATTATGGAAGGCGCTCGAATTGGAAAAAATTGCTCTATTTTTCCAGGATCTGTAATAGCTGCGGTTCCCCAAGATTTAAAATTTGATGGAGAAGATACAACTGCTGAAATTGGAGATAACACCACTATTCGGGAGTGTGTAACGATCAATAGAGGTACTACATCTAGAATGAAAACCAAAATTGGAACCAACTGTTTAATCATGGCATATTCTCACATTGCCCATGATTGCTTTGTGGGTGATTATTGTATTTTTTCAAACAACAGTACACTTGCTGGCCATATCAATATTGGAGATCACGTTATTTTAGCGGGTATGACAGCAGTTCATCAATTTTGCTCCATAGGAAATCATGCATTTGTTGCTGGAGGTTCTTTGGTAAGAAAAGATGTTCCTCCTTTTGTCAAAGCAGCTCGTGAGCCTATTTCCTATGTCGGTATTAATTCGGTAGGCTTAAGAAGACGAGGTTTTTCTGCAGAGACTATTCGTCAAATTCAAGATATTTATCGAATATTATATCAAAAATCATACAACAACACTCAAGCAACTCTTATTATCGAAGCTGAAATGGAAGCAACCCCTGAGCGTGACGAAATATTACAGTTCATAAAGGATTCGCAAAGAGGCATCATGAAAGGATACTTTAAAAACTAAAATTATGGCTTCATCTTCAGATATTAGAAAAGGATTGTGCATTAAATACAACAATGACATTTATAAAATCATTGAATTTCTTCATGTCAAACCTGGTAAAGGCCCTGCCTTTGTGCGTACAAAGTTAAAAAGCGTAACCTCTGGTAAGGTAATAGACAATACATTTTCAGCAGGTCATAAAATCGAGGATGTTCGTGTAGAAACTAATAAGTTTCAATACCTATATAACGAAGGTGATACGTATCATTTTATGAATACCGATGACTACAATCAAATATCGGTAGATAAAAATATTCTAGAATCCCCAGAGTTGATTAAAGAGGGTGAAATAGTATCCATTCTTATCAATACAGAAGATGGAATGCCCTTATCCGTGGAAATGCCAATGAGCGTTATACTTGAAGTTATTCAAACTGAACCAGGTTTTAAAGGCAATACTGCAACCAATGCAACAAAACCGGCTATTGTTGAAACAGGTGCAAAAATAAATGTTCCTCTTTTTATCAATGAAGGCGATAAAATTAAGATAGAAACTGAAAAAGGAGTTTATCAAGAACGAGTCAAAGAATAAATTACAAACCATTAACTAAATTAAGGAACATCCTCAACCATGAGTGTATTAGTAAATAAAAATTCAAAAATTATTGTTCAAGGCTTTACAGGGAGCGAAGGTACGTTTCATGCCGAGCAAATGATTGCATACAAAACCAATGTTGTTGGTGGTGTTACTCCAGGAAAGGGAGGCCAAACACATCTAAACTTACCGGTATTCAATACGGTTTCTGAAGCGGTTGATAAGGTAGGAGCCAACACAACTATAATCTTTGTTCCGCCAGCTTTTGCTGCGGACGCAATTATGGAAGCTGCAGATGCTGGAATCAAGGTCATTATTACAATTACTGAAGGAATTCCTGTTGCTGATATGATTAAAGTTAGCGATTATATCAAAGACAAAGATTGCCGCTTAGTTGGACCCAATTGCCCTGGAGTCATCACACCCGATGAAGCCAAAGTTGGAATTATGCCAGGTTTTGTTTTCAAAAAAGGTACTGTAGGAATTGTATCCAAATCAGGAACATTGACTTATGAGGCTGCTGATCAGGTAGTTCGAAAAGGTTTTGGTATAACAACCGCTATTGGAATTGGAGGCGATCCTATAATTGGAACAACTACCAAAGAAGCAGTCCAACTCCTAATGGACGATCCGGAAACTGAATGCATTGTTATGATTGGTGAAATTGGTGGGGAGCTTGAAGCAGATGCTGCCAAATGGGTAAAGTCTGATGGAAACAAAAAGCCTGTAGTTGGTTTTATAGCTGGCGAAACCGCCCCAAAAGGAAGAACGATGGGTCATGCTGGAGCCATAGTGGGTGGGTCTGAAGATACGGCTGAAGCCAAAAAGAGAATCATGCGAGAATGTGGATTGTATGTTGTTGATTCTCCTGCTGAAATTGGAAAGAAAGTAGCAGAAATTTTATCTTAATATATTGCCTAAATCATTGTAAAAATGAAGTTATTAGAAGGAAAAGTCGTAATAATTACAGGAGCCAGCAGAGGAATTGGTAGAGGTATTGCTACTGTTTTTGCTCAACAAGGAGCCCATGTTGCTTTTACCTATAGTTCGTCTAAAGAAGCAGCACAGCAACTTGAGAAAGAACTACAATCGTTAGGAACCAAATCAAAAGGTTATCAAAGCAATGCCGCTAGTTTTGAGGATTCTCAAGAACTTGTCGATCAAGTTGTAGCGGATTTTGGTACAGTAGATGTACTCATTAACAATGCTGGAATTACCAAAGACAACTTATTGATGCGCATTTCGGAAGAAGATTTTGATAAAGTGATTGAAGTCAATCTCAAATCGGTATTTAACATGACCAAAGCGGTACAACGCACCATGTTGAAGCAACGTAAGGGAAGTATCATTAACATGAGTTCTGTGGTAGGTGTAAAGGGAAATGCCGGTCAGTCCAATTATGCAGCTTCCAAAGCGGGGATTATTGGTTTTTCTAAATCAATTGCCTTAGAATTGGGTTCCAGAAATATTCGATCCAACGTCATCGCACCTGGATTCATTGAAACAGAAATGACAGCAAAATTACCCGAAGATGTCATAAAAGAATGGAGACAAGGAATTCCACTAAAACGGGGAGGAACTCCCGAAGATGTCGCCAATGTTTGCTTGTTTTTAGCAACAGATTTATCAGCCTACGTTACGGGTCAAGTGATTCACGTGGACGGAGGAATGCTCACCTAATATTAAAAAAAAATGCAAAATTTACCAAAAATCGGAATGCCTATCGCAGCGGTAGCGTTCGTATTAATTATTTTCGTTATCAAATCATCTGTCAACATCGATTATGGAGAAGCTGGTGTATTATGGAAACGATTCGCAGGTGGAACAGTAACTGGTCAAGCTCCTTTAGGGGAAGGCTTTCACATTATAGCGCCTTGGAACAAAGTGTATATTTACAACATCAAGCAACAAGAAGTTTTTGAAGGAAAAATGCAAGTATTGTCCTCCAACGGTCTTGAGATTTCATTGGATGTATCGGTATTGTACCAACCCAAATATGAAGAATTGGGCTTGCTACACCAAACCAAAGGCGAAAACTATTTAAACATAGTGATTGTTCCTGAAATTCGTGCTGTTGCTCGTAGTGTTGTAGGACGATACACTCCAGAACAACTGTATTCTACCAAACGTGATGCCATTCAAAATGAAATTTTTGAAGAAACTCAAAAAAAGGTAGAGAGTCAGCACATACAAATCAACGCAGTTTTGGTTCGCGACGTTACACTACCTTTGGCTATCAAACAAGCTATTGAACGTAAGCTGGGACAAGAACAAGAATCATTGGAATATGAATTTCGATTGACAAAAGCTCGAAAAGAAGCTGAAAAAATCATCATTGATGCGGAAGGTAAAGCAACTGCTAACCGAATTCTTAACGCATCGTTGACTAGCAATATTCTAAAGGAAAAGGGAATTGAAGCGACTCTTAAATTAGCTGAATCCCCCAATGCCAAAGTAATAGTAATAGGAAGTAGTAAAGACGGACTGCCTATTATATTAGGAAACCAATAAATAAAGCCTGTCTAAAAAGCACATTTATTGTCAATCTGAACTTGTTTCAGACTTTTATGTGTTTTTTAGACAGGCTCTTTTATAATATTTTTCTTGTCTAATTTTCTGAGAGTTCTTTCGCGTTTTTAACCCATTTTTTTATTCTGTGAATAGGGGTAGAGAGCGCTTCGTTTAATACCGAAATTTGTTCAATACTCAACTCAGACATTTGCTCATAGTTAACCAAACCCATGGCGTTTAGTTGTTCCTCAATTACTGTGTCTAGTTCAATGATTTTGGTTAAATCGTCTTTTGGAATGGGTTCTTCTGAATCTTTGGAATTGTCTAAATCCAACGAAAATTGATTGGTGTCGGTATCCTCCTTTGCAAGAACTCCAAATCGATCTCGGGTCCTTTTTGCCCTAATTACAGAAAGGTTTTCCTCTAGGTTAATGGAATCGTTGTGCGCTCTAAACGTTTGCTTTAGGCGATGGTTTTCATTTTCAAAGCGCTTTACTTCATCCGATAATTTTTTGGTGTTTAAAAGCTTGGAATAAAACCAAGCGATGACAAAAACGCCTGCAATAATAATAAAGAGTATCAAATACTCTAAAAAGCTCTGTGGTAAAAGGGATTCATTGTGTTGCATTATCTAAATATTTGGGGGGTGTAAATTTATTTTATTAAAAGTTCTATTCTTCTGTTTTTTCTTCTTCCTTCTATAGTACTATTGGTTGCAATGGGTTCTGTTTCTCCTTTGGCTGTTATTATGACTTGAGTTTGTTTGATCCCCAAATCAGTAAAATATTTTTTCACAGAATTTGCTCGTTGTTCGCTCAACCACTGATTTACTTCGTCATCACCAACACTGTCTGTATGTCCTATTATGTGTAGTATTTTGTTAGGATTATCCATCAAAAAATCATGCAATTGATTGGCGTACGCCTTTAAATCTTCGTCGGGAGTAAAGTCGGTTAGGTTAAAACCTGTATTAATTATTTTGGGAACAAATGTATTTCGATTGGATAGCGAATCTATAGTTTGTACAACACTCGTCGTGTCAACGACCAACTTGTTTTCCGTTGTTTCGTTAGTGCTCAACTGATTGGAAGCAACTAACTGGTGTTTAGAAGTGCGATTTTTTTTAACAAAACTTGTGTAAAAATAAAGACCACCAAAAATCCAAAGGGTTAGCGACAACAAGGCAGCAATTTTGATTTTCATTTATTTGTTGGTTTATTTTGTGGAATTGCTTCAAATTTACAAAAGATTTTGAATAATACAACACGCTTATTATCAGTAATTTAATAGTATATTTTATAATTATAACAAAAAAATACTTCCATTTTTGGTATTTGTTTTCCGATATTTTAAAAAAATAATGATATTTGCAAAGTATTATGATAAAAACAAACCATCATATCCATCACTTTTTTTATTTCGCTCAAGCGAGGTGATTGGATATTATATACCATATTCAAACCCGTTTGAGAGTACTCAAGCGGGTTTTTTTATAGGATAAATACATGAAATTAATTAATTATGACAACTTTAAATATAGCTATCCAAAAATCAGGAAGATTGAATGAAGATTCTTTGAAACTTCTAAAATCTTGTGGAATTTCTATTGAAAACGGCAAAGACCAACTAAAGGCTTCTGCTAGAAATTTTCCTATGAATGTATTCTATCTGAGAAACGGCGACATTCCTCAGTACTTAAGAGATGGCGTTATTGACATTGCCATTATTGGCGAAAACCTTTTGATAGAAAAAGGCCAAGATATTGTTATTGAAGAACGACTGGGATTTTCCAAATGCCGTGTTTCTATAGCAGTTCCCAACCGAATGGAATACAATTCATTGGAAGATTTGAACCATAAAAAAATTGCGACTTCCTATCCCAATACAATTCAATCGTTTTTAAACAAAAATGGAATTCAATCGGAATTACACATTATAAACGGTTCCGTAGAAATCGCTCCCAACATTGGATTGGCAGACGCTGTTTGCGATATTGTGTCTAGTGGAAGTACGCTTTTTAAAAACAATTTAAAAGAAGTAGAGACGATCCTAACTTCTGAGGCTGTATTGGCGTCATCGCCTCAAATGACTTCAGAAAAAAGGCAGCTTTTAGACAAACTGTTGTTTCGTATAAAGTCGGTACTCAATGCAAAAAATTCCAAGTACATTTTACTCAATGCTCCCAACGATAAAGTTGAACAAATTGGAAATATTCTTCCTGTTTTAAAAAGCCTTACCGTGCTTCCATTGGCACAAGAGGGGTGGAGTTCCATTCACTCTGTCATTGACGAGCAACGTTTTTGGGAAGTAATTGACGAACTCAAGGCTGCAGGTGCTGAAGACATTTTGGTATGTCCAATTGAAAAAATGGTGTTGTAATGAACGTAATTAATTTTCCTTATCGAAACGATTGGGCTAGCATCCTTGCCAGACCTACATCAACCTTTGAGACTATTGAACCATTGGTAGACGAAGTCTTTGAAAAAGTGAAATTGCAAGGTGACGCAGCCGTTAGAGAATATACGGCTCAATTTGACGGTATAGAACTGGATTCTTTTCAAGTCTCACAGGCCGAAATTGACGCAGCAAGTTGCATAGTAGATGCTGATTTAAAGGAAGCTATTCAAGTTGCCTATTCCAACATAAACCAATTTCATCAAGCACAAAAAACAGCTCCTGTTTCTGTTGAAACCAGTCCAGGTGTACAATGTTGGCAAGAAAAACGCCCTATTCAAAAGGTAGGCCTGTACATTCCGGGAGGAACAGCTCCTTTGTTTTCTACGGTGTTGATGTTGGCCATTCCAGCCAAAATAGCGGGTTGTCAAGAAATCATTCTTTGTTCACCACCCAACAAAAATGGGCAAATTGCACCCGAAATTTTGTGGGCTGCTCAGTTGTGTGGCGTCACTCGTATATTCAAAGTAGGGGGTATTCAAGCCATTGCCGCTATGACGTTTGGAACCCAAACCATTCCAAATGTTTATAAAATTTTAGGACCAGGGAATCAGTTTGTTACGGTTGCCAAGCAAAAAGCCACACAATTCAATGTCGCAATTGACATGCCAGCAGGTCCCAGTGAATTGCTCGTAGTAGCCGATGACAGTGCAGTTGCCTCCTATGTTGCTGCTGATTTGCTTTCTCAAGCCGAACACGGAGCCGATAGTCAAGTTGTTTTGGTAACGACTTCTCAAACCCTTTTATTGGAGGTACAATCCGAGATTCAAAAACAACTGCCATTGCTTTCCCGCAACGAAATTGCATCCAAAGCCATGCTCAATTCCAAATTGATTTTGGTTGAAAATGAAAAGGAAGCACTCGAATTGATTGACGAATACGGACCAGAGCACTATATTATTTGCATGAATAACGAAGATAAATTTGTAAATGAAATTCAAAATGCGGGCTCGGTGTTTATTGGAAATTATACTCCCGAAAGTGCAGGTGATTACGCATCGGGAACCAATCATACACTGCCCACAAACGGATATGCAAAACAATACAGCGGAGTTAATTTAGACAGCTTTACAAAAGCCATTACTTTTCAGAAAATTTCAAAGGATGGCATTTTACAACTGGGAAAAACCATTGAGTTGATGGCTGCTGCCGAAGGATTGGATGCTCATAAAAACGCGGTTTCCATAAGATTAAACGATATAAACAATTAAAATGCGATTCCTTCAAAAAGGAACATCATACGAATGAAAACTGATTTTATTCTTTCAAACTGGGTGAGAAACAATGTCTCACAGCTAAAGGCTTACTCGTCGGCGCGGGACGAATTTTCCGATCCTCAAGCTGGAATGACCTTTTTGGATGCTAACGAGAATCCGTTCGATAACGGAATCAATCGCTATCCCGACCCGCAACAAGGGCTTTTGAAAAAACAATTGGCTGCGATCAAGGGCGTTGATACCCAACAAATTTTATTGGGCAACGGAAGCGACGAGGTATTGGATTTGATTTTTCGGGTATTTTGTGAACCCAATCAAGACGAAGTCATCACACTGCCTCCCACTTATGGAATGTATAGCGTATTGGCAAACACCAATGCCATTGCCAATATTGAAGTTCCTTTAACCGAATCCTTTCAGCCCAATGTTGCTGAAATTTTTGATAGGGTGTCTAACAAAACCAAAGCCCTCTTTTTATGTTCTCCCAACAACCCTTCTGGAAATTCATTTGAATCGGATGTGTTGAAGAAGTTGATACAAAAGTTTCCAGGGATTGTTGTAGTTGACGAGGCTTATATTGATTTTTCTGCCCAAGAAAGCTTGCTTACCATAATGAACGATTTTCCAAACTTGATTGTGACGCAAACCTTTTCAAAGGCCTATGGAATGGCAGGAATTCGTTTGGGAGTATGTTATGCAAGTTCCGAAATTATTGCACTGCTCAATCGTATAAAACCACCTTACAACATCAATATACTTACCCAACAACGTGCTTTGGAGGGATTGAAAAACCAACGTCACATTCAAGCCCAAGTTGAAATCCTTTTGTCCGAACGCAATCGCGTTGAAAAAGCATTGGAGTCTGTTTCGCTTGTTGAAAAAATATATCCATCGGATGCCAATTTTATTTTGGCAAAGGTCGATGACGCTTCTTTGCGTTACCAACAATTAATTGAAAAAGGAATTGTAACTCGCAACCGAAGCAATCAGTTGCTATGCAGTGAGTGTTTGCGCTTTACGATCGGAACCCCTGAAGAAAATGACCGCCTCATAGAGGCTTTAAACACATTGTCATGTTAAAAAAAGTATTGTTTATTGATCGTGATGGTACCTTGGCATTAGAGCCAAAAAACTATCAATTGGATGATTTCTCAAAATTATCTTTCTACCCAAAGGTATTTACTTATTTGGGAAAAATTGCCAAAGAATTGGATTACGAATTGGTTATGGTAACCAATCAAGACGGATTGGGAACGGATAGTTTTCCAGAAGACACCTTTTGGCCGGTTCAGAATTTTTTAATAGAATCGTTTCAAAACGAAGGGATTGTTTTCAGTGAGGTTCTTATTGATCGTAGCCTTCCGGAAGACAATGCTCCAACGCGAAAACCTCGAACAGGAATGCTGACCAACTATCTAGATGCTTCTCAATACGATCTAAAAAATTCCTTTGTGATTGGCGACCGATTGACAGACATTGAACTAGCACAAAACCTAGGTGCCAAAGGAATTTTGATCAGCAACGACAAAACCTTGGGTGCTTCTGAAACTTCTGGAGCTTCCTTAAAGGATTCCCTTGTTGTATCGACTGCCGAATGGGAAGCGATTTACAATTTTCTAAAATTGCAAAACCGAACAGCGTCTTTGCAACGAACCACCAATGAAACTGACATTCACATTGAATTGAACTTAGACGGTACCGGAAAAAGTAGTATCGATACGGGAATTGCCTTTTTTGATCACATGCTGGATCAATTGGCACGACACGGTCAAATGGACTTGAATATTCGTGTTCAAGGCGATTTGGAAGTCGATGAACACCACACCATTGAAGACACTGCTATTGCTTTGGGAGAAACTTTTGCAGCCGCTTTGGGAAACAAACTGGGTGTGGAACGCTACGGATTTTGTTTGCCTATGGACGATTGTTTGGCACAAGTAGCCATTGATTTTGGCGGAAGGAACTGGTTGGTTTGGGAAGCCGATTTCAAGCGTGAGTTTGTTGGTAAAATGCCTACCGAAATGTTCATCCACTTTTTCAAGTCGTTTACTGATGGTGCCAAAGCCAATTTGAATATCAAAGCCGAAGGAAGCAATGAACACCACAAAATAGAAGCTATTTTTAAAGCCTTTGCAAAAGCTATCAAAGCGGCTGTAAAGCGCGACACAGAAAAAATGATATTACCCTCTACCAAAGGGATGTTGTAGGTATGAAGACAGTAATTATTGATTATGGAGCTGGGAATATACAAAGTATCCAATTTGCTTTTGCCAGATTGGACGTAGCTGCTGTGTTGTCCAGTGATGCCCATGAAATAGCTGCCGCAGATCGTGTGATTTTTCCCGGAGTAGGAGAGGCCAGTAGCGCCATGTCAAAACTCAAGGATTCGGGTTTGGATACTTTGATTCCGACACTCAAACAACCCGTATTGGGAATTTGCTTGGGAATGCAATTGATGTGCAACCAAACCGAAGAAGGCAACACACAAGGCCTTGGTATTTTTGATGTCAATGTAAAGCGATTCACTTCAGCAGTCAAAGTACCGCAAATGGGATGGAATGCTTTGGATCAAATGCAAGGTTCTTTTTTTAAGGGCGTGCCCAACAACGCCTATGTGTATTTGGTTCACAGTTATTACGCACCTTTGTGCAACCAAACGGTAGCGCAAACTCAATATGAAATCCCTTACAGTGCGGCCTTGCAAAAAGACAACTTTATGGGCGTTCAGTTTCACCCCGAAAAAAGTGGGACAGTAGGCGCTCAGTTATTAACCAATTTTTTAAATCAATCCTAATGAGAATCATTCCTGCTATTGATTTGATAAACGGTCAGTGTGTTCGGCTTTCCAAAGGAGATTACGCCACTAAAAAAATATACAACGAAAACCCGCTAGAAGTTGCCAAGCAATTTGAAGACCACGGGATTGACTATTTGCATTTGGTCGATTTGGACGGTGCCAAATCCCAACACATTGTCAACCACAAAATATTGGAACAAATCGCAACCCAAACCGGGCTTACCATTGATTTTGGTGGCGGATTAAAATCCGATGAAGATTTGCGCATTGCTTTCGAATGCGGAGCTTCGCAAATTACAGGAGGAAGTATTGCGGTTAAAAACCCCAATTTGTTTTCCCGTTGGATTTCGCAATACGGATCGGAGCGAATTGTATTGGGAGCCGATGCTCAGAATGAAAAAATAGCAATCAACGGATGGCAAGAAGATTCTGAACTCGAATTGATTCCGTTTGTGCAAGCCTATCAACAAAAAGGAATCGAGTACGTTATTTGTACCGACATTAGCAAAGATGGCATGCTAGAAGGCCCTTCTTTTGCATTGTATCGCCGTTTGTTGGAAAACTGTTCCAATTTAAAATTGATTGCATCTGGAGGTATCTCTTGCTTCGAAGAGTTGCCCCAATTGGCAGCTATGGGATGTGAAGGAACTATTATTGGAAAAGCCATTTACGAAGGTCGAATCTCATTGAAACAACTCGAACAATACATTGTACAAGAAAATGCTAACTAAACGAATCATACCGTGCTTGGATGTGAAAGACGGACGTACCGTAAAAGGCGTAAATTTTGTGAATTTACGCGATGCAGGCGATCCTGTGGAGTTGGCAGCAGCCTATGCACAAAACGGCGCCGATGAGTTGGTTTTTTTAGACATTTCGGCTTCGGAAGAAAAACGAAAAACCCTTGCCGACATGGTGTATCGTGTTGCCGAGCAAATCAATATTCCCTTTACTGTAGGCGGAGGCATTGCCTCGGTAGAAGACGTTGATATATTGCTCAAAAACGGTGCTGATAAAGTTTCTATCAATTCGGCAGCAGTTAAAAATCCCGATTTGATCAATCAACTCGCTGCCAAGTTTGGAAGTCAATGCATAGTAGTAGCTATTGATGCCAAGCAAATAAACGGTCAATGGAAAGTACATTTGGTAGGAGGGAAGGTGCCTACTGAAATTGATTTGTTTGACTGGGCAAAGGAAGTAGCTCAGCGAGGCGCAGGCGAAATTTTGTTTACCTCGATGGATCACGACGGAACCAAAAATGGATTTGCCAACGAAGCATTGTCAAAGATATCTACCCAAGTCAATATTCCTGTCATTGCTTCTGGAGGTGCTGGGAAAATTTCCCACTTTGTTGACACATTTGTCTCAGGAAAGGCCGATGCGGCATTGGCAGCCAGTATTTTTCATTTTAAAGAAATAGAAATCAACGCTTTGAAAAAAGCTTTATATTCACAACAAATACCGATTCGATTATGACACCAAACTTTGATAAAACCAACGACGGATTGCTTCCTGCTATTGTACAAGATGCCACAACACAAAAAGTGTTGATGTTGGGCTATATGAATGCCGATGCGTTGCAAAAAACCCAAGAATCGGGAAAGGTTACTTTTTACAGTCGCACCAAAAACCGACTGTGGACCAAAGGCGAAGAAAGCGGATATTTTTTGGAGTGTAAAGACATTCAACTCGATTGTGATAACGATACTTTTTTGATTCAAGCGCAACCGCAAGGGCCTACCTGCCACCAAGGAACCGACACCTGCTGGGGCGATACCAATTCGGCTTCGTACGGATTTTTGACACAACTGGAAGCGGTTATTACCCAACGAGCTTCCGAAAAACCCGAGGCGAGTTATGTGGCTTCTTTGTTTGAAAAAGGAATCAATAAAATTGCTCAAAAAGTAGGAGAGGAAGCCGTAGAAGTGGTTATCGAAGCCAAAGACAACAACGATGATTTGTTTTTGGATGAATCTGCCGATTTACTGTTTCACTATTTGATGTTGTTGCACGCTAAAGGCTTTTCGCTTGATACGGTTGTTGATGTGCTGAAAAAAAGACATTAATTTTTTGTAATCAGGAATTGTTTTCAATAGATTTATAGTATGAAATTGCCAGCCGCTCTGTTCACATTTTTCACGGCCTTGTCCAAAAACAATAACCGCGAGTGGTTTACCGAACACAAATCGGAGTTTAAGGCATTGGAAGCGCAAGTAAAAGTTTTTGGAAACACCCTGTCCGAACGTTTGAATGTACACGATAGCATTGATCGGTTCAAGTTGTTTCGTATTTATAGAGATGTACGATTTTCCAAAGACAAAACCCCTTTCAAAACCCATTTTGGGTTGACCTGGCACCGCACCAAACCGGCATTGCGAGGCGGATATTATTTGCATTTGGCTCCCAACAACAACTTTTTGGCGTGTGGGTTTTGGGATCCCAATCCAGCCGATTTGATGCGCATTCGCAAAGAATGGGAATTGGATGCAGCTTCGTTTCGTGAGGTTGTGGGTTCGCCCGATTTTAAAAACGTATGGGGATCCTTGCAAGGAAATACCCTTAAAACCGCTCCCAGAGGTTTTGACAAACAGCACCCCGATGTGGATTTGCTGCGTTATAAGCAACTGATTTTTAGTATTTCTTTCACCAACAAAGAAGTTGCGTCATCCGATTTTATGGACACCGTTCAATACGCACTCCAAAGTGCCCGTCCTTTTGTGGATTATATGTCCGAAGTTTTAACAACCGATCTCAACGGTGAGTCGTTGTTGTAGCAATTAGGCTGTTTTTTCGAGCGAATCGGAAGGAACTAGCAATTGCAATTGGTCTTGCAAGCGGGTAATGACCATATGCATCATGCGTTTGTTGAGTTGGGACGAGTTTTGACAATATTCTTGGTATTCCGATACAGTAAAGGCCCCCAAAAGCATCCCTTTGAGTGCGTTTCTAAATTTTTGATCTTTCAGAATTGCCGTTTCGATGTAGTGCAGTTTTTTTTCGTTTCCCAAACCAAAAAATACGTTTTTGTGCTTAACAGCATAATTGATAAAGGCTGCTATCAACAAGGGATTTTGCAGTTTGAGCACCGGCCGAAGGGTTTCGTTTTGAAACCGCTCCTCGGAACGCATACTGTCGAAGGTTTTGAGTTTTTTTAGTTCGGGGCGAATGCGGAGAATGTCGTGGTGACGGTCGTTCATAACGAAGAATTTGTATAAAATTAGTATTTATAATGATTCATGGAAAACCCATGCGTGGAATGTTATCAAGAGGTTGTTGACAATGTGGATATTGTTTTCAAACAAATCCAATTTAAAAGAAAGTGTGCTTCTACCTCAGATGAAGTAAGTTTGGTTTAAGATTATTTCTTAATTGTCTTTATCTCTAAAGATATAGTCTATCAAAAAGCCGAGTGTTTTTACAATAACAAAATAAACACCAACTAGTATAGCTAAAAGTAAAATTATGCCCATACAACATCAATATTCAGTTATAACTCTATAAAAGAGCCAGATAAAGAAAATGCCAATTAGTATATCAAACATGGTTAAGTATTAATTAAATATTTGGTTTTATAATGCTCATGCATTTCAAATTTGCGCTAGCTATGATTCAGAGATTTTTTATGTATTAGTTTTTTGGATTTTAAATCAGTTTATTTAAGGCGTTAACAAATGTTTCCCCTATGTTTATTAGCCATTGATAATAGCTTTCAAATTGATTTTCATCTTCTAAATTGCATTGTAAATGAGTAATAATTCTTGATGCTTTTTTTTCAAGAAGGGGTTGCCAGTCAATGTCTAAACCTTTACAAGCTGAATTAAATTCTTCTTTAAACTCCAATAGTTTTTCAAAAATTGCTTGATCTACGATATAAAACTCTACGGAAACAGACGATGTGCGTGTATTATGGATAAAATTTAGGTCTATGTTCCGAACCCCAATCGTCATTGTGTACCAATGTTGCGGTCCACCTCATCAGCTGTAATATCCACATTAAAATTTCCAGCATTATCCTCTGTTTTAATGTTTTCTGCGGATATTCCAATTTCATCCAAAACCATACTGATATTTTCTTCTTGAGCCATCCAGCGTGTAAAGTCTGTAGCTTCATGCGACCAAATTTCACGGAGTTTAACAGGAGTAAGTTTTTTAAGTTTTTTCATAACAATTATATTGTTCTATTTTATATAAGTAAAATGCCTGGTTAAGGGAATCTTTTTAGAATTTTATGATTATTCAAATAGATTCAACTTAAAATCGAACGCCAACAGGGAAGGTTTTGGTTAAGGTTGATGTCGGGGATTTTATTCATAAGAAATGGGATTCATTTGTTAAAGTGAAAAATAAAATCACTTCTTCTTCCTTCTGTATGGCTTTCGCCAATACTTAGGTGGTTTATTATCAACAATCTCAATACTCCTATTTCTTAATACCATCTCAATGAGTTCTTTACTTTGGTCAAACTGAAGTGCCAAATTTTTGATACTAACCCCTTTTAAATAGCTATCTTGAATCTGTTTTTCATCTAAAGCTGACAGGTGTTTTTTGTAATATCCTGGATTAAGCAAAGTCTTCGCATTAAAGTTTTGCAGCACTTTTAAAAATTTTGATAGGATGGCAGGATCAATAACAATCCTACTTTGCTCAAGGCTTGATTTAGTTGATTGACTCTGAATAATTTCGATGGTAAACAG
>Ga0209654_1000979_pt1 | contig 24820 bp, 20 predicted proteins | sample SaaInl1SG_22_DNA_FD_184646 | JGI IMG/M metagenome (GOLD analysis project Ga0209654, IMG submission 184646) | Marine microbial communities from expanding oxygen minimum zones in the Saanich Inlet - ESP_161SG_22_DNA (SPAdes) (version 2) | ecosystem: Environmental > Aquatic > Marine > Intertidal... | reverse complement strand
TGGGGGGTGAAATTAGAAGATTTGGGCTTAGTACTATCTTCTTTCTTTGCCATATTAGGGGTTGCATTATTCGCTACCTGGTCTATACTAAGCAATATTAGCGCAGGAATTATATTGTTTTTCTCCTTTCCTTTTAAAATTGGGGATAGAATTAAAATTCAGGACGACGATTTTCCTCTTGAAGCCATTATCACAGATGTAAGGGCATTTTACGTAGAATTAAAAACAGATGAAGGTACCTTGGTCACCTATCCAAATAATTTATTCTTACAAAAAGGCGTCCTTTTATTAAAAAAGCAAGAACTTTAAAAGATGAAAATGAGCAAATCCAAGGCTTTTTGCGCCATGTTTTTAGGTTTAATTACCCTACAAGCACAAGATTTTACCCCTAAAAGTAGCGCCACAATACACCAATCTATTCAGCAGCTTAATTTTTTAGGAAACGTACTTTATATAGCAGCCCATCCCGATGACGAAAACACCAGGCTCATCTCTTATTTATCCAACTACAGTCATGCCACCACTTCTTATCTTTCCTTAACTAGAGGAGACGGAGGGCAAAATTTAATAGGAACAGAAATTAGGGCACTTTTGGGCGTACTAAGAACACAAGAATTACTGGCCGCAAGGAAAATAGACGGTGGCAATCAGTATTTTACTCGGGCCAATGACTTTGGTTTTTCCAAACACCCAGACGAGACCTTAGAAATATGGAACAAAGAAGCTGTACTTTCAGATGTTGTAAAAACCATCAGACAACTTAGGCCAGATGTTATCATCAATAGATTTGACCACAGAACACCGGGCAGCACACACGGCCACCACACCTCAAGTGCTTTATTGAGTATGGAAGCATTTGATTTGGCTGCTACAAAAGCATACCCTACGCAATTAAACACCCTAAGCCCATGGCAACCAAAAAGGGTGTTTTTCAATACTTCTTGGTGGTTTTACGGATCTGAAGAAAAGTTTAGCGCCGCTTCAAAAAAGGGTTTAATTACTTTAGATGTAGGCGTTTACTACCCAAGTTTAGGCATCTCCAACAATGAGATAGCTTCCTTGGCCAGCAGCCAGCATTTATGCCAAGGCTTTGGAAGGTTAAATCAAAGGGGGGCAGAAAATGAATACCTAGAATTTTTAAAAGGAGATTTCCCAAACAATGCATCTCTTTTTGACGGAATAGACACTACTTGGAATAGAATCCCCGAAGGCCTTGAAATTCAAAAATTATTAAAACCCATCCAAGAAAATTTCAATTTCAACGATCCCGCAACACACTTAAAAGACCTATTGGCTGCCTACCAGCTGATACAAAAGATTAACGATCCTTTTTGGAAGGAGCAGAAAACGGAACAAATAAAAACAATCATCGCAGATGTTTCTGGACTACATATGGCTTTTTTAAGCCCTCAAGCCTATAGCAATCCTGGAGAGAAAATGGAAGCTGTTGTTGCATTGGTGGCCAGAAACGCAAAAGGCATAAGTGTCCAAAATATAAGCCTAAAAGGCGCTATTAAACTAGACGAATTCTCCCCAAAAGATTTGGATCAAAATCAAAAATACAGTCAATCCATTTTAATGAAATTACCAGAAGACAGTCCATATAGTAACCCCTATTGGCTCAATGAACCCGCCACTTTAGGGATGTACAAAGTGACAGATCCAACGCTTATTGGAAAAGCCGAGTCTCCAGCCTCAGTTACTATAAAATTAGGCTTAGATTTTGAGGGTAGCATCATTGACTACGAACTTCCTTTGGTATACAGGCATGCGGAACCAGACAAAGGAGAACTCTGGGAACTGTTTAAGATAGCCCCAAAACTCTCCCTAAAACCCAATCAAGAAGTGGTTTTATTTCCGGACACCGAATCCAAAGAAGTTCAAATAACACTCAGCGCCAAAGCGGCCAACCAAAGCGGTCAGGTCTCTTTATCGCTCCCCAGCGATTGGAGCGTAAGCCCTTCATTTCACTCGTTTAATATCAAAGAAAAAGGTGCAAGCGCACTATTTACTTTTAGGGTAACTCCCCCAACTAAAGACAGTCAAGCCCAAGGTTTATTTAAAGTGGCAACAAAGGAAGATCTCTTTGATAAAAATATGGTCACTATTAGCTATGACCACATTCCCTCTCAAGTGGTGCTTGAAACTTCAAGCACGAAATTTGTCAGACTCAACATACAAAAAAGAGGCAGTCACATAGGGTATATTATGGGTGCAGGAGATAAAATCCCAGAAAGTCTCGAAGCCATAGGATATGTGGTTCACCTATTAAATCCAAATGATTTAGGGAGTTTAGACCTAACCAAATACCAATCTATTATACTAGGAATAAGGGCTTTGAATGTCATAGATGGTTTGGCATTAAATAAAAACATTCTTGGAGAATATGTAAAAAATGGAGGCGTTTTAATTAGCCAATACAATACTGCGGCCAGGAATTCAGACAACCTATTTAAACTAGCCCCCTACCCGCTTTACCTGTCTAGAGATAGGGTAACCAGAGAAAACGCGCCGGTTCGCTTTATAGATCCCAAACACCCCATATTATCCTTTCCCAATAAAATAGACACCAAAGACTTTGAGGGATGGGTGCAAGAACGGGGACTGTATTTCCCAAACAAATGGGACAAAGCATACAACCCAATACTAGAAATAAAAGATGGTACAGAGGCGCCCACCCAAGGCAGTTTATTAGTTGCGCCATTTGGAAAAGGCCACTTCATATACACAGGCCTGAGTTTCTTTAGGGAATTGCCTGCTGGCGTTCCTGGTGCTTACCGATTGTTTACCAATATGATTTCCATGCCACAAAACATAGAAAAACAAGCCCTTAAAAATTAGATATGAGCCTACTAGATTGGAGTATCCTAGTTTTCACCTTACTATTCATAGTGGGTTATGGACTGTGGAAAACCAAAGGAAGTAAAAATGTAAGGGACTATGTACTAGGCGGGAAAGAAGCCAATTGGGCCACAGTAGGCTTATCTGTCATGGCCACTCAAGCCTCTGCCATAACTTTTCTGTCTACACCAGGTCAGGCCTATCACGACGGAATGGGTTTTGTACAATTCTATTTTGGATTGCCCCTCGCCATGCTAGTTATTATATTGGTGTTTATTCCATTATACGATCGGTTACAGGTGGAGACAGCCTATGAATTTTTAGAGAAACGGTTTAATGGAGAAACCAGAACGCTCACCGCACTACTGTTTTTGGTACAAAGGGGGCTGTCCGCAGGAATTACCATCTTTGCACCCGCCATAATTCTCTCTGCCGTATTGGGTTGGCCACTCAAACTCTTGGTGGTTATTATAGGAGGACTAGTGATTGTCTATACCGTAAGCGGGGGAACAAAAGCAGTTAACGTCACCCAAAAGCAGCAAATGTTTGTGATCATGGGCGGTATGTTTGTGGCATTTTACATGATTGTTTCTGGCCTACCGGCCGATGTCAATTTCAGTAAAGCCCTCACTATTGCCGAACAGTCTGGTAAATTAGACGTCCTAGATTTTAGCCTAGATCCCAACAACCGCTATACTTTTTGGAGTGGTATTACAGGCGGTTTTTTCTTAGCACTCTCCTACTTTGGTACCGACCAAAGTCAGGTCCAAAGATACCTTTCAGGCAAGTCTAAAAGGGAAAGCCAATTGGGCCTAGTCTTCAATGGAATCTTGAAAATTCCCATGCAATTTTTCATTCTAGGTGTTGGTGTAATGGTATTTGTATTCTTTCAGTTCAATGCCAATCCCATACATTTTAACCCAGCCGCACAAAAGGCCATGGAAGCCCCTGAGTACATTGCCCAATACGAATCTCTGAAAACATCCCTTTCAAAGATTCAAACAGATCGTGCCACTTGGCAAATAAATTATTTAAATGCTTTGGAGGACCATAAAACGGAAGCGGCAAATAAGGCCAATTTGATTTTAAAAGACTTTCAAAAACAAGAAAAAGACCTTAGGAATCAAACAAAGACACTCCTTAAAAAAGCAGATCCCACTATTGCAGAAAACGACAAAGACTATGTATTTATTTACTACATATTACACTATTTGCCCAAAGGACTTATTGGACTTTTATTGGCCGTAATACTCTCTGCAGCCATGTCTTCTACCGCCTCGGAATTAAATGCCTTAGGTACTATTACGAGTATAGATCTTTACCGACGCTTTGCACCAGCTTCTAAGGACCAAGGCCACTATTTAAAAATGACCAAATGGTTTACTTTTGGATGGGGTGTTATAGCCATTTGTATTGCCAGTGTAGCCAACCTATTTGAAAACCTCATTCAATTGGTCAACATCATTGGATCAATCTTTTACGGAAACGTTTTGGGGATATTTCTGTTGGCATTTTTCTTTAAATACATTAAAGGGAAAGCCGTATTCTACGGGGCAATTATCACACAAATACTGGTTATTCTCAGCTTCTATTTAGACCTCATGTCCTATTTGTGGCTCAATGTATTGGGATGTGTCTTGGTTGTAGTATGCGCACATGTGCTGTCCGTTTTTTTAAAGGAAAAACAAACAGCACCTTAGCACGCTAAAATATTTAGTTACGCCATTCTGCCAATGAATCTGTATTCATTTTTACATAATCCATATTATTGGCTTCTTTGGCTCCAGCCAAAGAAGCTTCAGCTGCTGCAATTGCTTTTTTGACCATTCCAGCTTTAGCAAATAACAAAGACTGTTGTCTCAATTGCCAAAAAGCAGGTTTTTCAATCTGTGCCATAGCAGTGTCCATATATTCCAAAGCCGTTTTTACGTCTTTATCTGCTGTTAATAAATAGACTGCAGCAGTGTAGTAATCATTCGCAGTTGGTGCTTGATTTAAGGTCTTTTCTATAGAATCCATCACCATTTGATCGGTAGGTACGCTAAAAGGCACTGCCAATAAAGTGTTTTCCCAGTGAATTTCTAAATGGGCCCCGTTGAGGGTAATTTCATTAATATTTATAGAAAAAGAAGTCATGGTTCTTTCTGTTTGCTGAGTACTTACTGAAGCTGTTGCCACAATTAATGAAGGATCCCAAACAGCTGGCGCACCCCAATTGTCATTTTTACGGTATAAAAACACTTCCCATTGGCTTGGAGCTGGCTTAGTAAATAAGGCATAAGTACCTGCTTCTATGGAAGTCCCGCCAAATTCAAAAGCAGTATTTACAGTTAATGTAGTGTTGGCATTGGCGCCTGTTCTCCAAATGGCATTATAGGGAACTAAATTACCCATTACTGTTCTACCCCTCATGGCAGGTCTTGAATATTTAAGGGTTACTTCACTTAATCCAACCGTTTGATTAAGGGTCACTGAAGGACTGGGTTGTGGCGCAACAATTTGAGAAAAGCCCTCAAGAGACGTAATCATCAATAATAAAAGAAGTGTTTTTTTCATGGTGTTATACTGTTTTGTTTGTTTAAAACTAGCTTCAAATATAGCGATAAACTAAAGAATAAATAGTTAAAATGTTTAACGAAAATATCTTTAAAGTTAAACAAAATAGTATCTTTGTAATAAAACAGATTCAAGACCTATGCAACTATACCAATTACACGCAAAACAATGTATTAAAACGGATATGAATACTGCCTGGGAATTTTTGTCGGACCCTAAAAACTTACAGAGAATAACCCCTGAAGCCATGGGATTTAACATTTTGGCTGGCGCAGACAGAAAAATGTTTCCTGGCCAAGTGATTCATTATACTGTAAGCCCTTTTCCGGGGATAACCACCAAATGGGTGACTGAAATAACACATGTAGAAGATGGGAAGTACTTTGTAGACGAACAGCGTTTTGGACCATACGCTTTATGGCACCATAAACATTTTATTAAAGAAATTGAGGGCGGTGTAGAAATGGAAGACATTATTGACTACAAAATTCCTTTTGGAATTTTAGGCCAAATGGTGCACCCCATTTTAGTGAAGCCTCAGTTAAAAAAGATATTTGCACACAGAGAAAAAGCCCTTAAAGAATTATTTGGTCAATTACCTACCCCAACAACCCTAAGTTTAAAAAAGATTTAATTATGAAAAATATTGTTATTATAGGAGGCTCTCATGGCATTGGACTTGAAACAGTAAAAATATTGTCTCAAGAACACCAAGTACATTTATTCTCAAGAACTGCTCCAGAAGTTTCATTGCCTCATGTAAACCACAGCGTTTTTGATGTACTTACAGACACCTTCCCTATAGATGAAATTAATGTGCCCATAGATGGATTTGTGTACTGTCCAGGCTCTATTAACTTAAAGCCACTTAAAATGCTCTCTAACGAAGCTTTTAGAGCAGATATGGAAATAAATTTCTTTGCTATGCTACCTATTGTTCAGGCCATTATGCCAAAAATGAGTGAGGGAAGTAGTATGGTGTTCTACAGTACTGTAGCAGTGGCAATGGGTATGCCATTTCATGCCAGTATAGCAGCGGCAAAGGGCGCTGTTGAAGGTTTTGTAAAGTCTATTGCTGCTGAAAATGCACCCAAACTTAGGGTGAATTGTATTGCACCATCGCTAACCAATACCCCATTGGCCGGACGCTTATTAAACAACGATAAGAAAAAAGAGATGATGGATGCAAGGCACCCATTAAAAAGAGTCGGTACAGCGGTTGATATTGCTGAAATGACTGTGTTTTTACTTTCAGACAAAAGCAGCTGGATGAGTGGACAAATCATTGGATTAGATGGTGGAATGGGAAGTTTAAACGTACATTAACAGGCTTAGAAAAAATATTTATTGAGTTTAAGCAGGTATTTATGAAGGAAGAAATTGTCATTTTTTGGTTTAGAAGGGATTTGAGATACAATGACAATACTGGATTGTCTAAGGCCCTTTTAAGTGGGAAAAAAGTATTGCCTATTTTTATCTTTGACACAGAAATCTTGGATATGCTTCCTGAAAAAGACCCAAGGCTTCAATTTATTGTGAACCAATTACATGAAATAAACCAGCATTTCAATACGCAGTTTCAATCAGGGGTTCAGTCTTACCACAACAGTCCATTAAATGTATTTAAATCCCTATTAGAAGCAGCAAATGATTTTAAAGTGTGTGGGGTGTACACCAATGAAGATTATGAACCCTATGCAGTACAAAGAGACTTAGAGATTAAAGCTTATTTGGCCACTAAATCAGTGGATTTTCACTCCTTTAAAGACCAGGTAGTTTTTGAAAAAGACCAGGTCACTAAAGAAGACGGCAAACCTTATGTAGTTTATACGCCTTATAAGAATAAATGGTTAAGTATTTTTGAACAGCAATACCCCAACGGATTTCAAGCAATAGATATGCCGCTTGAAAACCTATACAAAATGAATACTAGTCTTCATGATATGAAAGCTCTAGGCTTTTCTTCTGCAGAAATTGAAGTACCTCAATATTCGGTTACTTCAGCGCTCATAGAAGCATATGAGGCAAAAAGGAATTTTCCGAGTATAGAAAACGGCACCTCTAAATTAGGACCACATCTTAGGTTTGGGACAGTATCTATTAGGGCACTTGTTCAAAAAGCCAAAGGACAAAAAAACCAAGTATTCTTGAGTGAACTTATTTGGAGGGAGTTCTTCATGCAAATATTATGGCATTTTCCACATACCCCTACTAATGCATTTAAACCTGCTTACGATCGCATTGAATGGAGAAATAATGCTGCGGAGTTTGAACACTGGAAAAATGGCACAACAGGCTATCCTTTGGTAGACGCTGGAATGAGAGAACTCAATGCCACAGGAACCATGCACAATAGGGTTCGCATGCTTGTGGCTAGTTTTCTTTGCAAACACCTATTGATTGATTGGAGGTGGGGCGAAGCTTATTTTGCAGAAAAATTATTGGACTTTGAATTGGCTAGTAATGTTGGAAATTGGCAATGGGCTGCTGGATCTGGAGTAGACGCTGCACCTTATTTTAGAATTTTTAACCCTACCACCCAAATAGACAAATTTGACAAACAGCATATTTACCTTAAAAAGTGGGTCTCAGATTTAGGTGAACTTACTTATCCCAGTCCAATAGTAGATCATAAAATGGCCAGGGAAAGGTGCCTGGCTACTTATAAAAAGGCTTTGGCTTAAAATGGTTGTTGTTTGGTTTAAAAGAGATCTAAGACTAGATGACCACGAACCCTTAACCCGGGCTTTAGCGAGTGGCGAAAAGGTGCTACTGCTCTATTCGTTTGAAAGCTTTTGGACTCAAGACCCTCATTACAGTGACTTACATATAGATTTTATACAAGAAGGATTAGAAGAAATTCAGTTAAAACTAAAAGAATACGACACTAAAATTTTAATCCTCTCCGACTATATTCCTGAAATACTTAAAAAAATTCATTCCAAAGAACCTATTAAAGCCCTGTATTCTCATATGGAAGCGGGAATGGATATCACTTACACAAGAGATAAAGCGGTAAAAAAATGGTGTACTCAAAACAGTATTCACTGGCATGAATTTGCTCAAAATGGTTTGTGGAGGGCACTGAAAAACCGACAAAAATGGCGGGACCATTGGATCAGTGAAATGAAAGTACCTATCCATATCCCCAGCTTCCTGCCTACCACCTATTATACCGCATCAGAAATAGATGGTTTAAGTGCCGCGCTAAAACTAGTTCCTTTGGAATTAAACATTACCCATAAAAAAGGCATTCAAATTGGTGGAAGTTTAAATGGCTGGAAATACTTGCATAGTTTTATGACCAAAAGAATTAGTGGGTATCAAAAGTATTATTCTAAACCATTGGAATCCAGACTGCATAGTGGTCGGATTTCTCCTTATCTGGCTTGGGGAATGCTCTCTGCCAAACAAGTACTTCAATACGTTACTCGCCATCAAAAACAAGTGAGTAACAAACGAAACATCAATGGCTTTTTATCTCGATTGAGCTGGCAAGCCCATTTTATTCAGAAATTTGAAATGGAGCCTAGTATTGAGTTTGACGCTGTGAATAAGGGCTACGCAGCACTCAATAAAACTGTAATTCCAGCGCATCAGTTGGCTTGGCGACAAGGGCAAACAGGGGTTCCCATGGTAGACGCTGCTATGAGATGCTTGGTTCAAACCGGTTTTGTAAATTTTAGACTTAGGGCTATGTTGGCTTCTTTCTTCACTCATTTGCTCTGGCAACCCTGGCAAGATTGCTCACCACATTTAGCGCAACACTTTTTAGATTTTGAACCAGGGATTCATTTTCCCCAACTTCAAATGCAAGCAGGTGAAACGGGAATAAATACCATTAGAATATACAATCCAGTAAAAAATGGGTTGGACCACGATCCAAAGGTCATTTTTATAAAGAAATGGGTGCCAGAATTGGCTTTAATTCCAGAAGTCTATGTGCACGAACCTTGGAAAATGCCTCCATTAGAAGCGGCTTTTTTAAACTTCACATTGGGTAACGACTATCCTGCACCGATTATAGACCTCGAAAAAAGCAGAAAATATGCCGCAGATCAATTGTGGGGATTAAGAAAAACGAATCTGGTTAAATTAGAAGGAAAAAGAATTTTAAGCACACATGTAGTCCCTAAAAAGCCCCGTAAAAAAACACCCTAAGGGACACTTTTTCGGTAGTGTATTTTTTGTAACTTACCTTATCAAAAAATAACAACCAAACACCCATGAAAAAAATTTTTATCCTAGGACTTTTAGCCCTGACCACACAAGCGCTTTTGGCACAAAAAATGACTTCTCATAAAAAGGCTATTATAGCTTCTGTAGAAAAACACGAACAAGCATTAATTGCTGTGAGTGATTCTATTTGGGCACTAGCAGAAACTGCTTTTCAAGAAGACCAATCTGCTGAAATTTTGGCATCTTATGCAGAAAAAAATGGATTTAATGTCACTAGAGGTGTCGCTGGAATACCCACAGCATTTACAGCTACTTATGGATCTGGAAGCCCCGTAATTAGTGTTTTGGGAGAATTTGACGCATTACCTGGCATATCTCAAAAAGCACAGCCAGAGAAAGAAGCCTTGAATCAAGGGGCAGCAGGACACGGATGTGGGCACAATTTATTTGGTGCGGGTAGTCTTGGAGCAGCCATTGCCGTTAAGGAATTGATTGAAGCAGGAAAAATAAAAGGTACTGTAAAGTTTTTAGGAACGCCTTCTGAAGAAAAATTCTTTGGAAAAATCTGGATGGTCCAAGCTGGCCTTTGGGACAACGTAGACGTGAACATCAGCTGGCACCCATCTGCAGATACCAAAGCAGATGTGCAGAGCTCTTTAGCATTGATCGATTTTAAAGTAGAATTTTATGGGCAAGCGGCACATGCTTCTGCAGATCCATGGAATGGCCGTTCTGCTTCAGATGCACTGGAATTATACACTTCTGGAATAAACTACTACAGAGAACACATTAAACCTACTGTGAGAATTCACTACCACATACAAGACGGTGGTCAGGTTGTCAATGTAGTCCCTGACTATTCAAGGTTATGGGTTCGTGTGAGAGACTCTAAAAGATCTGGAATGAAACCAGTTTACGAAAGGGTTCAAGCCATGGCAGAAGGAGCTGCAATTTTGGCCAATGTAGATTATAAAATATCCCTCATTTCAGGAATATACGAAACACTTGTCAATAGAACTGGCGGTGCTGTAATGCAACAAAACTTAGAATTATTAGGTCCCTTATCTTACACTGAAGCAGAAAACGAATTTGGCAAAAAGATACAAGCAGCTACAGGAAAACCAGAAGTAGGCATGGATAGCGCTATTAGACCATTGGAGGAAACCAGAGAGAATTCTGGAGGTGGGTCTACAGATGTTGGCGATGTGAGTTGGAATGTTCCCAATATTAATTTAGGGGTTACTGTTGCGCCTAAAGACACCCCTTGGCATTCTTGGGCAGTAGTTGCCTGTGGCGGAATGAGCATTGGCCACAAAGGAATGATTCACGCTGCCAAAGCAATGGGAATGACTATGGTAGATTTATTTAACAATCCAAAACTAGTTGCTAAGGTAAAAGCAGAATACAAAACGCGTAAAGGAGATGAAGTGTACGAACCTATGATAGATGGTCCTGCGCCCATAAACCAGTAAATCAAATATGGTATTATCTAAAAAAGACCTCCAATTCTTTATATGTTTTGGAGGTTTACTATTGCTAGACGCTAGCTTGAGTCATTTTAACTTTAGTAGTTACAGATATGCGACAAAGCCACTAATCATGATTAGCTTATTGGCTTATTTTATCTCCAAAAAGTCTCTTATTTCTAAAAAGTTATACCCCTGGGGTGTCTTTGCCATAATAGCTGCTTTAGCTGGAGACATCTTTTTAATGTTTCAAGAGTACAGTGGGCTCTTTTTTATAGCAGGACTGGGTGCATTCTTGTTCGCACATATTGGATACACAATAATTTTTTTAACACAAAAAGGGAGAAAAAAACACCTCTTCCAATTCATATTATTGGCTAACTACGCTTTGATTATGGGGTATCTAATACTGCCCAAAGCTGGGGACTTGAAAATACCAGTCTTAGTATATATTATGGCTATTTCTGCCATGGCATATACGGCACAAATCAGAAAAGGAACTGTTAGCAACGCATCCTATATTACAGGGCTTATTGGGGCTAGATTGTTTTTGGCATCGGACAGCTTGCTGGCCCTATCCATGTTTTTAGACAGCTTTCCTAAAGTAGATTTCCTGATCATGCTAAGCTATGGAATAGCCCAGGCTTGTATGGTATATAGTTTGGTAAATAGTAGTAAAATTAACTCCTAACTATGTGGGCGCCTATACTTCTTAGCCGCTCATCTATATGCTCATAACCCCTGTCTATCTGTTCAATATTGTGGATGGTAGAAGTACCATTGGCGGAAAGTGCTGCTATTAAAAGCGACACTCCAGCCCTAATATCTGGAGAAACCATGGTGGTTGCTTTGAGTAAAGATTTAAAATCATGTCCCATTACAGTAGCCCTATGCGGGTCGCAGAGAATAATTTTAGCCCCCATATCTATCAGTTTGTCTACAAAAAACAACCTGCTCTCAAACATTTTTTGGTGTATAAGCACCTCTCCCCTTGCCTGTGTGGCAGTGACCAAAAGAATACTCAATAAGTCAGGAGTCATGCCTGGCCATGGAGCGTCTGAAATGGTCAGAATAGAACCGTCAATATAATTTTGAACAGCATAGCCCTCTGTATGGGCAGGAATATAAATGTCGTCTCCTCTTTGCTCAAGGCTAATGCCTAATTTTCTAAATACAGCAGGGATTTGTCCCAGCATATTCCAATTTACGTCTTTGATGGTTAACTCACTTTGTGTAATAGCCGCCATTCCAACCCAACTACCTATCTCAATCATATCTGGAAGCATAGTGTGGGAAGCCCCTTTGAGCACTTCTACCCCTTCTATGGTCAATAAATTAGAGCCAACACCACTAATTTTGGCACCCATCTTATTGAGTAGGGTGCACAATTGTTGTAAGTATGGTTCACAAGCTGCATTGTAAATAGTTGTGGTTCCTTCTGCCAGAACAGCCGCCATTAAAATATTGGCAGTTCCTGTAACAGAGGCCTCGTCCAATAGCATATAAGTCCCTTTTAATTGGGCCGCTTCTACACCATAGAAATGCTCTTCTTGGTTGTATCTAAATTGAGCCCCTAACTTAATGAAGCCTTCAAAATGGGTGTCTAACCTTCTACGGCCTATTTTATCTCCGCCTGGTTTTGGAATATATCCTTTGCCAAAGCGTGCTAATAATGGGCCTACAAGCATTATTGATCCTCTTAAACCTTTTCCGTCTTCTTTGTATTGTGGTGTTTGGAGGTAATCTAGATTAACGTCGTCTGCTTTAAAAGTATAACTGCCTTTACCTTTCTTTTGAATCTTAACCCCAAGGTCTTCTAATAAAGAAATGAGTTTGTTCACATCAATAATATCTGGGATATTATGAATAGTCACCTCTTCTGCCGTGAGTAAAACGGCACATAAAATTTGTAAGGCCTCATTTTTTGCGCCCTGTGGGCGAATACTTCCTTGGAGTTTATGTCCTCCTTCTATTTTAAAGGTACCCATTAATTAAAATTTAATAGCGTTTTTTTGACCTATTGTTGTTGCTGTTGTTACTTCGCTGTTTTTTATTCCTATTATTAGGTACAGTCTTAACAATTTTATTTTGTAAAAATATATCTGTATCTGTTAGCAATTCTCCTGAGGCTTCAAGATTAATCTCCCCCTGACTCAATTCAGTAAGGTGTTTGTAGATTATACTGTCTTCTACAGTGTCCTTATTCCAGTTTAAGAAACACTTTTTCATGTGATTGGCAATGGTGTATTCTAATCCAGAGCGCTTGTCTCCCTTTTCCCAACTCATGGCTACATCTATCATCCTCTTGATGTTATTGCCGTAGAATCGGTATTTTGGAAAATTTTGAGGATAATCTAAGGGATCTGGCTTTTGCTGTAAAAGCTCTTTTGAAGTGATTGGAAAAGGAGAAGGCACATCTAATTTAAAATCAGACATGATGAATAATTGGTCCCATAGTTTGTGATTAAACTCTGGTACATCTCTTAAATGAGGCTGCAAATTGCCCATTACACTAATAATAGCGTTGGCTACTTTAATGCGTTCTTCTCTATCTTCAATAGTAATTGCATGGTCTACCATTTTCTGAAAATGTCTTCCATATTCAGGTATAATAAGCATTTCACGCTCTGTGTTGTATTCTAAATTGTAAACTAATTCCAAATTGTAAGGTATTAAGGGAAAGAATATAAAGCCACTGCTTTAAAGATTGCAAAATACTAAAAAAATAGAAAGTCTCCTATGCGGCAGAAGGAATATTTAGTATTGAAATTAATTGGTTCAAATAGCTGGCCTTAAGCAGCAGACATATTAAAGGGAAATTACCCCCTCTATGGTTGCTACGGCCCTATAATTAGCAATTACTGCCTCTGGATTCTTAATCACTAAAGAGACGGATACACTGGTGAAAGCACCCTTTGAGGAAGTTCTTGAAGAAATCTTTGCAGACTGGTTTTTAAAAACTGCTTCAATTGCAGCCACCTTTTCTGCTGATGATGGCACTATAAATTTGTAGAGATAGGGTGCTGGCCATTGGGTGTTTAAAGCGAGATTGTCTTTTAATCTCTGATAAAATTCTGCGGTCTTTTTGTCTTCCAAATCAAAAACTATTTTAAGCAAATATACGTCTAAAACTTAGGTTTTTTAGCCATTTAAGTGTGTTTTATGTAACTTGCGTCCCTAAATTACAAGACCTATTTATGGCCAAAAAGATTGTGTTTGCTGGTGGACCAGCGACTGGAAAAACAACATTGATCCAAACCTTGGAACTTAGGGGATACGCATGTGCTCAAGAAGTTTCCAGACAAGTTACCCTAGAAGCACGAGAAAATGGCATTACACAGCTCTTTGTATCAGACCCGCTATTATTTAGCGAAAAGCTATTAGAAGGTCGCGTAAACCAGTTTAAGGAAGCACATAAAAACAAGGCTTCATTGGTTTTTTTAGACAGAGGAATTCCAGAAGTATTGGCCTACTTAGACAGGGGAAATACCCCCTATCCCAATCATTTTACAAAGGCCTGCGAAGACAACCAATACGACCGTGTATTTATATTTCCCCCTTGGGAAGAAATATATACCTCAGACAATGAGCGGTACGAAGACTATCAGGAAGCTTTAAAAATTTATCCCTTTTTAAAAGCAGCCTATGACCGATTTGGTTACGAAAGCATTATCTTACCTAAAGACACCATAGAAAATAGAATTTCTTTTGTGTTAGAAAATATATAGGTATGGTTAAAGACCCCCTTGAAATACTCAAAAAATTCTGGGGCTACGACACTTTCAAGCGCAATCAATTAGAGATTATTAAAGATGTTTTAGCTGGATCAGATGTACTGGCACTTCTTCCAACAGGCGGAGGTAAATCTTTGTGTTTTCAAGTTCCCGCCTTGGCCATGGACGGAGTGTGTGTGGTTATCTCACCACTGATAGCGCTTATTCAAGACCAAGTCACTAGACTTTCCAATCAAGGAATAAAAGCCATAGGCCTCACTGCTGGAATTTCCAGAGATAGACTCATAGAGTTATTAGACAATTGTGACTACGGCGGTGTCAAATTTCTTTATATGTCTCCAGAAAGGTTACAGCAACCCATGGTATTAGAGAGGCTCTCTAGAATGAAAATTTCTCTTATCGCAGTAGATGAGGCGCACTGTATCTCTAGTTGGGGACATGACTTTAGGCCTGCGTATCTTAAATGCACTTCATTAAGAGCCATTACAGACGCCCCAATGATTGCCTTGACAGCCACTGCAACAGCAAAAGTACAACAAGATATAGTTGAAAATTTGTCGTTAAAAGTGGTGCAAAGGCACAAAGCATCTTTCTTAAGGCATAATATTTCCTATCATGTCACTCAAGTAGAAGACAAGCTGTATTACCTCAAAGAAATTTGTCACAAAGCCTCTCAAAGTGTCATAATCTATGTCAATAGTAGGAGAATGGTCACTTCTCTGTCCAATGAATTAAAAAAAGAAGGTTTAAGCGTGGCTATTTATCACGGTGGGCTTTCTAAAATTGAAAGGGAAGCAGCCCTAAACAATTGGCTCAAAGACCATGCTAAAATAATGATTGCCACCAATGCCTTTGGAATGGGTATAGACAAAGGCAATGTTAGTGACGTGATTCATTTTCAAATTCCTGAGAGCCTAGAAAATTACTACCAAGAATCTGGAAGGGCAGGTAGAGACGGAGATCCTGCAAATGCAATAATTCTATGGGCTACGCCCGATGTCACACAGCTTAAAAACCAATTCATAGATCCTATGGCTGCACTAAAAGAAGTGCAGTTGGTGTACCGGAAATTAAATGCTTTTTTACGAATTCCCTATGGAGAAGGAAACGACCAAACCTATCAATTTTCTTTTAATGCCTTTGTCTCTCAATACGAATTAAAGACCCTTAAAACCTATAATGCTTTAAAAACCTTAGATCAATTTGGCATTATTCGATTGGAGGAAAACTTTGACAAAAGGACTACATTAAAATACCTATGCTCCAAAGAGCGGTTGTACGATTATATGGATTCAAATGAGAAGATGAAACCTATTATTTTGAATCTTTCAAGAACCTATGGAGGCCTTTTTGAATTTGAAACAAAAATAGACCTCCATCTCTTGGCTAAAAAAATGACTAAAAATACCTCTGACATCCAGATAGACTTAGCCCAATTACACAAAGACCAGCTCATAGCACTAGATGTCTACACTACAGATCTTAAAGTAGTTTATCTACTTCCAAGAGAAGATGAAAGAACCATAGCGCCTTTTGCTAATCGCATTGAAAACATTTTTGAAGAAAGAATCAAAAAGGTCAATGCCATGATAGCCTATGTGACGCAAAAGGAGCGTTGTAGGAATAAAATACTTCTGGCTTATTTTGATGAAAAATCAACTGACTGTGGCATATGTGATTACTGTATTCAAAAAAATAGCGCCCAAGACCTGGCTTTAAATGAACTAAGCCACGCCATATTATCACTTTTAGTGGCGCAAAATTACACTTCAAGACAATTAGTAAGTACCTTAGAGAAACCCAAAGAATTGGTTTTAAATTGCATTCAGTTCCTTTTAAAAGAAGGCCGCATTGAAATAAATAGTCAAAATGAATATGTTAAAAAATAATATGCCCATTGTTTTTATGGGAACACCCGGATTTGCTGCATATATTTTAGAGGCACTCGTAGAAAATGGACAAAAAATTGCAGCTGTTGTTACGGTAGCAGACAAGCCCGCAGGAAGGGGCAAAAAATTACATGAATCTGAGGTAAAAAAAACTGCTTTAAGGCACCAATTAACTGTTTTACAACCCACTAACTTAAAAGATCCTACATTCATTGAGACCCTAAAGGCCTTAAATGCAGCTGTATTTGTTGTCGTTGCTTTTAGAATGCTTCCTGAATTGGTGTGGAAAATTCCCTCCAAAGGCACTTTCAATCTACATGCTTCACTCCTGCCTCAGTACCGGGGTGCCGCTCCAATTAATTGGGCCATTATAAATGGGGAAAAGACCACTGGAGTAACGACCTTTTTTATTGATGAAAAAATAGACACAGGTGCCGTAATTGACCAAATGTCTCTATCCATAGAAGAAAGTGATACTGCAGGAAGCTTACATGATAAACTCATGGTACTTGGAGCGAATTTAATTCAAAAGACCCTTTTGGGTATAGAAAAGGGTACTGTAAATCCTAAAAACCAAACCAATGACAGCGCTTTAAAAGAAGCACCAAAAATTTTTAAAGAGGACTGCAGGATAGATTGGACCAAAGACGGAAAAATCATTGAAAATTTTATCAAGGGAATGAGTCCATATCCCACCGCTTGGACCCATTTAAACCAAGACAATGAAACTATTGTTTTGAAAGTTTTTGAGGCTACATTTATAAAAACGAGTCATGACAGCGAAATAGGTTCAATAATAAAATCCAAAAAAGAATTAAAAATTGCGGTAAAGGACGGATTTATTGCACTTTTAAAAATTCAGCTCCCTGGTAAAAGAGCCATGCATGTTTTTGAACTGCTCAATGGGCTGCAATTGAAAGAAAATGCCTACACACTCTAAGGGCTTATTCCTACTGACTTGCGAGAAAACAGCTATAAAACAACTGGCTTTATAAACAAAACGCTAAAGTTATTAACAAAAAGTGCGATTTCATGCGGGAACACTTGTGTTTGTGCATAATCCGTATAAATTTGTTGAAGTAATAAGTTATAAACATAACATTAAAATTAATTATCATGAACAAAACAGAATTAATCGACGCAATGGCAGCAGATGCTGGTATCACAAAAGCAGCTGCAAAAAAAGCATTAGAGTCTTTCTTAGGAAATGTAGAAGGATCTCTTAAAAAAGGCGGAAGAGTTTCTTTAGTAGGATTCGGATCATGGTCTGTATCTAGAAGAAATGCAAGAGATGGTAGAAACCCACAAACTGGTGCTACAATCAAAATCGCAGCTAAAAACGTAGTAAAATTCAAAGCTGGAGCTGAGTTATCTAAGTCTGTAAACTAAGATATATCTTCAAAAGAAATTTTAAAGCACCTCATTTGAGGTGCTTTTTTTATGTCCTTAATTACAGAATATTTTACTATATTTAACTATGTCAGATACGCTTATTCAAAAAGGACATGTTTTAGTAGCAGAACCTGCACTCACTGGAGATGTGTCATTTAGTAGGGCTGTAATTTTAATTGCGGAGCACAATCTTAAAGGCTCTGTTGGTTTTATACTCAACAAACCATTGTCTTATACCTTAGACGAACTTATAGAAGACATACACTTCCCCTATCCTGTGTTTAATGGAGGGCCTGTAGAGCAAGACAATATCTATTTTATCCATACTGCTCCCAAAGTAATTCCTGGTAGTATTGAAATTAGTGATGGCATATACTGGGGAGGAGACTTTAGCGCGCTCTTAAAAGCACTAGAACAAAACCTTATAGCTGAAAATCAAATAAAATTCTTCTTAGGTTATACCGGTTGGTCACAAAAACAATTGGATGGAGAAATTAAAACCAATTCCTGGATTACAGTAAAGAACTTAGATATTAGTACCCTTGTAAAACAAGAGAATCATTCTCTTTGGAAAGACAGTATAAAAGCTTTGGGCGGAAAATACCTCATATGGTCTAATACGCCTGAAAATCCAAGTCTTAATTAGCTGTTTTTAACTGAATACTGTGTTGAAATTTCAATGCAATAGCTTGAACAAACTCCTGCTGTTCATAAACCTTCTTTCTATACTTACTAACAGATATAAACCCTTTAGAAGGATTAAAGATAAATAAGGCATCGGCTTTTTGAAGCGAAAAGGGCGAAATAACCCCCTCAGATATTTCCTGCTCACTATCCTTACTTAAAAGCGATAGAATCTCTTTTCTAAAAACACTGTTTTGGGTTCCTCCATCTATTGGAGAAGTTTGAATCTGCCCATTAGAAACCACAAATAGAGGGCCTAAATGAGTCCCTATGACTTCTTTTTTTTCGTTGAGTAAAAAACAGCTTTGGAAATCATTTTCGTCGGAAAATACGCCTGCCAAACGTTCCACTAATTTATAATTGGTTGGGAGGGTGCTCAGTAAAGAGTTTGCAATATAAAAATCTTTATACAGGCCTATTTCAAATGGAGTGTCAGACACTTGACCTAAGTGCAAGTTTTCCAAAGGCTTAAAAGAGATGTGATAATCAGTTTGTGCTATATTTTCCTCACTTGGATATGCTTGAAATACGGCTATAGCATTGTTCTTTAAGTGAGTTGTTTTGGAAAGTGCATCTTTCATAATTTCCTCCAGAAAATCTGGCGTAAAAGACATAGGAATATGAATGCGCAACATACGCATACTGGCCATTATTTTCAAATAGTGTGGTTCCCAAAATAAGACTACGCCATTCTCTATCCTTATTTCCTCTAAAACAGAGTGTCCAAAAGATAGCGCAGTATTTCCTACACCAATAAAAAATTCCTGATCTGAATATAATTTTCCGTTAAAAACAACCATAAAAAAAGCCTTGATGAATCAAGGCCCAAAGATATTATTTTATAAAGTAATAGCCCTAAGAAGAACCAAGTACTTGCTTTAAACTTGAAATTTGATTTACCCAAAGCATTTTAGATTCTTCTACTTCATCTTCTTCTGCAAAATCTGTAATAAACAGGGAAACATCTGAAGTAATTTCATCTACAATAATTCTCATTTCAAAGAAACTGTCGTCTTCAGATTCCATCCAAATAAATTTCACAAATTCGTCTGACTTTCTTTTGATTAATTTGGCTTCCTCCTCTGACTCATCCCATATAAAGGTGAACATCTCTCCCCTAGAATTTACATTATCTGCAAACCATTCTGACAATCCAGAAGGCGTTGCAATGTATTGAAACAACATCTGCGGGGAAGATTGAATCACAAATTCTATTTCGTATTTAACTTTATCACTCATTTTAGAATTCTAATTTTTATTTCGACAATATATATATTTATGTATTATAAAAAAACTATTGTATTGTAATATTTTGCTAAGTTTTTTTGGAGGGGCAATAAATTAAACTTTATATTTGCAGCCTTCAAAACACGGCGAGGTAGCTCAGTTGGTTAGAGCGTCGGATTCATAACCCGGAGGTCGCGGGATCGTGCCCCGCTCTCGCTACAAAAAACCCTAGTTAAAACTAGGGTTTTTTTATGCTTTTAATTCACAGATAAGCCTTAAACAATGAATCACTTATTCTGCCATTCCTTATATTTGCAGGGCAATCATTTCCTATGAAAAATACCATTAGCCACAGAGTAGCAGACTTTCTAAAGGGCTTTCCACCATTTAATATGTTATCTATTGAAGTTTTAGAAGATATTGCTATGGAAATAAACATACAATATCTAGATAAAGAGGGGCTGGTGTTCAAAGAAGGAGACAATCCTCATACTAATTTTTATGTGGTGCATAAAGGTGCTGTTGCATTGCGTAAAGCACCTCAAAATGAGATGGTAGACCTTTGTGACGAAGGAGATATTTTTGGATTAAGACCATTAATGGCTCAAGAGAATTACAAAATGGAAGCCAAGGCATATGAGGAAACCATTTTGTATTGCATTCCTATTGAAGTCTTTAAGCCCTATGCCTTAAAGAACAAAGCAATCGGAAATTTCTTGTTGGAGAGTTTCGCTTCAAATACAAGAAATCCATATGCAAAAAACCATAGGGGAAAACTATATGGAGAGACTAGTTCAGAAGAAACTGAGGCAGCAGTTCCGTTGTTTGACGTTCAACAAGTGCGATGGTCTAAAAACATCATCAGTTGTGAAACAAGTACACCTATAACTGTATTGGCCAGTGCTATGAGGGCAAATAAGATTGGTGCAATACTCGTTTTAAAAGACAAACTACCCATTGGTATTATCACTGATAAAGACTTGAGGAATAAAATTGGTACTGGAGAAATTCCAATCAGTGGCACTGCATTTGAAATAATGAGTAGCCCTGTAATTACCTATCCCGAAGAACTTACAGTAACCCAAGCCCAAATGGGCATGATGGCTACTGGAGTAAGTCATTTATGTATTACCAAAGATGGAACACCCCATACCAAAGCGGTAGGCATTGTTTCCAAACACGACATTATGCTCTCCGTTGGAAATAACCCCTCCGTTTTAATCAAAGCCATTCAAAGGGCTTCTAAAACCAAAGAGGTGAAAAGAATTCGTTTGAGTATTATGAAATTATTGAGGGGGTATTTACAACAAGGTATTCCAATGACCATAACTTCAAAAATAATTTCTGAATTAAACAATGCGTGTACCAGACAAATTATTACACTGAATTTAAAAAAAATGGAGACCCCTCCACCCTGCTCTTTTGTATGGTTGGCTATAGGAAGTCAGGGAAGAAATGAACAATTGCTTCAAACAGATCAGGACAACGCTATCATTTTTGAAAAAGAAAGTACTGCTGAAGGGGAACCCCATAAAGAATACTTCCTAGAATTGGCCAAAAAAATCAATAAAGGGCTTATGAAAATTGGCTACGAATACTGCCCTGCAGACATGATGGCCTCTAATCCAAAATGGTGTTTAGACCTTGAGAGTTGGAAGAAAAATGTAAGCTATTGGATCAGTAACCCTGGTAAAAACGAAGTGCTGCTGTCTTCTATCTTTTTTGATTTCAATGCTGTGTATGGCAATACCAAACTTTCTGATGCACTGTCAGACGTTATTTTTGACACCCTTAAGGAATTTCCAGTTTTCACCACTCATTTGGCCAGTGGCGCCCTTCAAAGCCCGCCTCCATCTGGATTTTTTAGAAAATTTTTAGTGGAACATGACGGTGCAAATAAAGACAATTTTGATCTTAAGAGAAGAACCCTTATGCCTCTTACAGATGCTGCTAGAGTATTGGTTTTATCTCATTTTGTAAAAGGAATTAACAATACAGCAGCGCGCTTTGAAAAGTTGGCTACACTGGAGCCCAATAATAAAGACTTGTACCTCTCTTGCTCATATGCGACCAAAGCATTGCTAAAGTTTAGAACCAAACAGGGTATTCTTCATCGCGACTCTGGTCGCTACTTGGATTTAAATAGCCTGAGCAAAGAAGAACGCGTAAAATTAAAAAGGACTTTTAAAACCATTAAAGAGATTCAAGAACTGATTAATATTAGATTTAAAGTATCCCAATTATTGTGATCTTTCCTTTTTTTAAAAATACACGGACCAAATCGCCCATAATTCTTCCCAAATTTTGGATGAATTATGCTGCACTATTTCTTAAAGAGGAAGCTGTAGATAGTCAAAGTAAATTTATTGTTATAGATACTGAAACTACTGGTTTTGACTATGAAAAGGACAGAATACTGTGCATTGGAGCTGTTTTATTGGAAAAAAGTCAAATCGCAGTAAAAGATAGTTTTGAAGTGTATTTAACCCAAGATCACTATAACAGTGACAGTACACCCATACATGGTATCTTAAAAGAAGAAAAGAAAGAAAAGACTGCAGAAATTGAGGCATTAAAAAGCTTTTTAACTTATATAGGCAATGCACCTATTATTGCGCATCATACCATGTTTGACGTTAATATGATCAATAAAGCACTGCAAAGACAAGGGCTGCCTTCGTTAAAAAATAAACTTTTAGATACCGTAGTATTATACAAGAAAAGCCTATTGAGAAGTCCGCTGATTGAGAAAAAAGACCATTATAGCCTAGACGAATTGGCAGACAAGTTCAATATTTCAAAAAAAGACAGGCATACCGCTTTAGGAGATGCCTACATCACCGCCCTATTGTTTCTAAAAATTATAAAAAAACTAAAAGAAAAAACAGGACAGTTAAAATTTAAAAGGCTTTTTATTGATTAAATCAATTGGTTTTAAAGAGGTTTATTCTTCCTGATTTTTTCAACTAAAGGGATTCCTTCATAATTTCTGCTACAACTTCAGGGTTTAATAAGGTGGAGGTGTCGCCCAAATTAGATGTGTCTTTAGATGCAATTTTTCTGAGTATTCTCCTCATAATCTTACCGCTCCTGGTTTTTGGAAGACCAGATACAAATTGAATCTTATCTAACTTTGCTATTGGACCAATATGCTCTGTAATGACCTGATTGATTTCTTTTCGTAGATTATCTCGGTCTCTGCCCTCTCCTGATTCCTTCAATATAACGTAACCGTAGAGCGCATTTCCTTTAATATCATGAGGAAAACCTACAATAGCAGATTCTGCTACAGCTGGGTGCTCATTAATACTATCTTCTATGGGCGCTGTTCCTAAATTATGTCCCGAAACAATAATTACGTCGTCTACCCTTCCTGTAATTCTATAATAGCCCACTTCATCCCTTAGGGCTCCGTCTCCTGTGAAATACATGCCTTTAAAAGCAGAGAAATAAGTGTCTTTATACCGCTGATGGTCTCCCCAAATTGTCCTTGCAATAGAAGGCCATGGAAATTTAATGCAAAGCCTACCGTCTACTTGGTTGCCTTTTATTTCTGCTCCATTCTCATCCATTAAGGCCGGTTGTATACCAGGCATTGGAAGGGTGGCATAGGTAGGAATAGTTGGGGTAACAAATGGGATTGGAGAAATTAAAATACCTCCCGTTTCAGTTTGCCACCAGGTGTCTACAATAGGGCATTTCTTCTTGCCAATATGATCATTATACCAATGCCATGCCTCTTCGTTAATAGGCTCTCCAACAGTTCCTAGTATCCTTAAGGAAGACAAATCATGAGAAGTGACATAATCTAAATTTTCTTTTGCTAGCGCCCTTATTGCTGTAGGAGCAGTATAAAGTTGTGTAATTTTATGCTTGTCTATAATATCCCAAAACCTGGAGTAATCCGGATAGGAAGGCACTCCTTCGAACATGACAGTTGTGGCTCCGTTGGCCAGCGGTCCATAAACAATATAAGAATGCCCTGTGATCCAACCAATGTCTGCGGTACACCAATAGACGTCGTTTTCCTTTTGTTGAAAAACATTTTTAAAAGTATATGCTGTATAGACCATATAACCCGCCGTAGTATGCAGCATGCCTTTAGGTTTACCTGTAGACCCTGAAGTATATAAAACAAATAGAGGGTCTTCTGATTCCATTACTTCTGGCACACAATCTCCATAAGCGTCATCTAACAATGGCTGTAACCAATAGTCCCTTCCTTCTTCCATATGAATTTCCGCATGGGTTCTCTTAGCGACCAATACAGAAGCAACACCAGGACAATCTTCCAAGGCTTCATCTACAATTCCTTTCAGGTCAATAGATTTTGCCCCTCTAAAAGAGCCATCTGAGGTAATGAGCATTTTTGCCCCACAATCATTGATTCTTGTAGAAAGTGCTGTAGCAGAAAAACCTGCAAAAACTACGGAATGAACAGCGCCTATCCTAGCGCAAGCCAATACCGCTATTGCCAATTCAGGAATCATAGGCAAATAAATACACACCCTATCCCCCTTACCAATACCTTGGGCTTTTAACACATTGGCAAACTTACATACACGTTCATGTAGTTGCCTATAAGTGATATGTATGGCCGGCTCTTTAGGATCATTTGGTTCAAATAAAATAGCCGTTTTATCTCCCCTTGTATATAAATGCCTGTCAATACAATTTTCTGTAATATTCAGTTGGGCACCTTTAAACCAAGAGATTTCTGCTTTCTCAAAGTCCCAATCCAATACCTGATCCCACTTTTTACGCCACATAAAATGCTCTTCTGCCACTTCGCTCCAAAAAAGCTCTGGATCTCTGACAGATTTTCTATAGACACTAAAGTATTCTTCTAAGT